>CAJIBX010000159.1_pt1 | contig 29539 bp, 28 predicted proteins | sample 9199471 | NCBI WGS metagenome assembly CAJIBX01 (sample SAMEA7708317, study PRJEB35096) | sediment metagenome | biome: marine neritic benthic zone biome [ENVO:01000025]; feature: sediment [ENVO:00002007]; material: shallow marine sediment [ENVO:03000034] sea grass bed [ENVO_01000059] ...
GTAATTCCATGTTGGCACCGGCCTTGCACAAGGTGATCGCGGAGGTCTCGATGAACCATCGCGAACGATACGAGCTTGAAGTCCTGCCTTTCGTGCCGGAGCTCTCTCGAGCGGCCCTTCGGCTGACGCGCTCTGCGGGCAATGCGGACGATTTGGTCCAGGAGGCCCTGACCCGCGCCTGGATCGGCTGGGCGGGGTTTCGCAGGGGGAGCAACGCGCGCGCCTGGATGCATCGGATCCTCGTGAACACCTTCATCAATCACTACCGCAAGCACAAACGGGAGCGCCAGGTGCTAGGCGAGCTGCGAGGGGAATCGGGTGAGCTCCGCCGCCGGGAAGTCCACCCCACGGACGGCGATCTGAGCGATGAGGTGATCGAAGCGTTGGCGGGGTTGCCAGCGGAGTTCCGCGAGGCGGTCACGCTGGTCGACCTTCGTGAGCTTTCGTACCAGGAGGCGGCGATCGAGATGGCGTGCCCGGTGGGCACGGTCATGTCCCGATTGCATCGCGCCCGCAAAGCGCTTCGGGGCCGTTTGCACGACTTCGCGCACGCTGAAGGATACGTGAAGGCGGCGTAAATACGTCGTCCGCGAACCGGTCGCTGCGATACAGGCGCCGCTGGCCGTGCGCGCCTTTCGGCATCACAGTAGCCGGCGTGGTTCCAGCACCTCTCGCACTCGTGACCGGCGCCGGCGGCTATTCCGGTCACTTCCTGGTGACCAAGCTGCTCGAAGAGGGCTTTCGAGTTCGAGGCCTCGACCGCCATGTTCCGCGCGAACCCGCGGGCGTCGATTGGCGAGAAGCGGACCTCCGTGACGCCCGAGCGCTGCAGAGCGCGTGCGAGGGGGTAGAGGTCGTATTCCACGCAGGCGCGATCGTCCCCTTCAATCTACCCCGGGCCATCGGCAAGCGCTTGATCACCGAGGTGAACGTCCACGGCACTCAGAAGCTCGTCGAGGCGTGTCGCGATCAAGGCGTCGAGCGATTGATCCACCTGAGCTCGACGGGCGTCGTATTCGCCGGCCGTCCCATCTCGGGCGGCGATGAGACGCTTCCGATTCCCGAAAAGCACAACGACCACTATTCCTGGTCCAAGAGCAGGGCAGAGCGAATCGTCCTCGAAGCCAACTCCGACGCGTTGCGAACGCTTGCGATTCGACCGAACGGCATCTGGGGACCGGGCGAACGACACCACATCCCGAAGGTCCTCGCGACAGCCCGCCTCCGACTCAATCGCGTCAACTTCGGCGCCGACGCGCTCACGGACTGGACCCATCGAGAGAACTTGGTGCAGGCACTCTTTCTCGCAAATGAGAAACTGCAGATCGATCATGCGACGGTTGGCGGCCAAGCATATTTCGTCACCGACGGCGAGGTGTACAATACGCTCGCGTTTTTCGATCCCTTGATCGAGAGTCTTGGCTTCTCGACAAAGCGTGCAGAGTTGCCCGGGTGGATGATGTTTTCGGTTGGCGCGCTCTGCCAAGCGGTGGCGCGCCTCGTCGCGCCGATCCGCCCGATCGAACCATTCGTCACCGTCGCCGACGTCCGGAAGGTGATCTACGACAACTACTACGTCAGCAACCGCGCCAAGCGTGACCTCGGTTACCGGCCGCGGGTGGACCGGGAGAGAGGCATGGCCGAGTGCATCGCGTACTACCGCCGCCACGGGGTCCGGCCAGCTTGAACCCCGAGATTGTTGACCATTCCGATTGTAAGTATCGGGAATACTTCCTAAACTACCGTCAGCCTTGACGAATTCCCTGGGAGTCTCATATTGGCGGCCATGGGTAAGACCTACGCGGATCTACTCCAAGAGGTGAAGGCGGCCATCAAGCAGGTCACTCTCGAAGACCTGAAGGCGCGCCTCGAATCGGGCGAGGAGCTCATCCTGGTCGACGTTCGCGAGAAGGACGAATGGCGGCAGGGGCACATTCCGGGTGCCATCCACGTGCCGAGGGGCTTCTTGGAGATGCAAGCAGCATCTCGGTTGCCGGATAAGGACGCGAAGATCGTCACCTACTGTGCGGCGGGCATTCGGTCGGCCTTTGCCGCTCAGCTCTTGCAGCAGTTGGGTTACGAGAACGTCGAGTCCGCAAACCCGGGCTTCAATCAGTGGAAGGATACCGGATACCCAACCACGCAACCGTTTGCGTTCACCGATGCGCAGCTCAATCGCTACTCGCGGCACTTGCTGTTGCCCGAGGTCGGTGAAGTGGGACAGGAGAAACTGCTCAAAGGTAGAGTTCTGCTGCTTGGCGCCGGCGGTCTCGGCTCGCCCGCGGCGCTCTATCTCGCGGCTGCAGGCGTCGGCACGATCGGCGTGGTCGATGGCGATGTCGTCGACGAATCGAACCTACAGCGCCAGGTGCTCCACGGGCTCGATCGGGTCGGGGTGCCCAAAGTCGAGAGCGGCGCGGCAACCATTCGCAATCTCAATCCGGACGTCAACGTCATCCCCTTCGGGGAACGCCTCGATCGCCAAAACGTCGATCGCATCTTCGACCAGGATTGGGACGTGATCGTGGATGGTCTCGACAACTTCGCGACGCGCTACTTGGTCAATGACGCGAGCGTTTGGAAGGACATTCCGGTCGTCCACGGCTCGATCTTCCGCTTCGACGGCCAGGTGACGACCTTTTGGCCAAAGCACGGCCCCTGCTATCGCTGCCTCTATCCCGAACCACCGCCACCCCATCTTGCGCCTTCGTGCGCCGAGGCGGGCGTGCTTGGTGTGCTGCCGGGCGTCATCGGCGTGATTCAAGCGACTGAGGCGATCAAGATCATCATGGAGCGCGGAGACCCCCTGGTGGGCCGGCTGCTCCAGTACGATTCCCTTCAGATGAAGTTCCGGACCTTCAGGCTTCGGCGCAATACCGACTGCCCGGTCTGCGGCGATCATCCGACGATCACCGAATACATCGACTACGAGCACTTCTGCGCCGGCAACTAGCGAACCAACGTGGATGTAGTCGTAAACGTAGACGTGGTCGAATAAGGATTGGACACGGCGGAAATCGGCCGCTGTAATGAACGCATGAAACCGGTGCTCCTGATGCTCGTAGCCGCCGCCCTCATCGCGGCCTGTACGCAGCAGAGGGCTCAGCAAGAGCAGGCGATCATCCGCGATCACTACGCGCCGCGGCTACAGGCGCTGATCCGCGACGATGTCGTGGCCCACGAGGCCGCCGTGAAGGAAGCCGCGAATCGCCTTGCTCCGGGCTTTGCCGTCGAGGACGCCGCCCGTCGCGAGCGCGAGATGCGCGCCGCGCTTCGAATCGTGCAATCCCCGAAGAAGGGCATCAAGACATTCGTCGCTTCACCGATGACGTTTCTCGCGGCGATCGACGAGCACGGTATCGTGATCGCTCGCGACCGAAAGAACGACACGATGAAGGGGAAGGACTTCAAGGCGCGGTTCCCCGTGGTCGAGCGAGCGCTCACCGGAAACGCCGGCTACGCCCTCGGCGAGTTCTTCGCCAAGAATCCGAGCCAACCGTCTTCGATCTCGATGCTGTTTGCTGCGCCGGCACGCCGCGATGACCAAACCGTGGGCGTCGTGCTCGCGGGTATTCCGCTCTACCGAATGGCCCAGCGCTTACAACGCCAGCTCAGGGTGGAGCATGCGGCCGACGTCGAACGAGGCGTGGCGATCTGGGTCTACGTCTACGAGGGCGACCGCCTCTTCCATTGGGATACCTCGCCGCGCGTGGACGAGAAGATCCCCTCGGCCCTCGATCGCAATGGGCGCCTGAGCGCAAGCCCGACCGGCTTCACGGACGCGCTGGTCGTGGCGGGGGATGCCTATGTCTACGGGACCTTCCCCACGCCTGACATAGGCGCAAACACGGGCCTGGTCATCGTCCGCGCGGGCCCCTAGCCAAGCCTTCAACGGGAGCCCATTCGCTGGTAGGCTCCGCCGATGCGGAGACACCTTGGATTATTGGGAGCAGTGTGCGTTTTCCTCGTGCCGGCCTGCAAGGGCGGAGGAGGAGGCGGCGACTTCGACTTCGAGCCCGGCGAGGCCCGGGCCGGACAACTGACCGAAAAAGACCTGCCGGTCGATGAGCGCGGCTTGGCCGTCTACGAGGAGGGCGACTTCTTCTTGGCCAACGAGCACCTCGCGATCTTCGTCGAAGAAGAAGGCGAGTCCGACTTGTACATGCCGTTTGGTGGATTGGTCGTCGGCATGGCCGATGTCGAGTTCGACGGCGACACCGGTGATCCCTCGCTGGTCAACCCCGCCAACTACAACGAGATTGCTCTCGGCTTGCGGCGCTTTCTGGTCTCGGCCGAGACCGTGTCGGTCACGAACGATGGCACGGATGGCGAGGCGGCGGCCCTGCGCGTGGTGGGCCCCTTCAGGGCGCTGCCGTTCCTCGAAGACCTGATCGGTACCCCAGCAGGCGATCTGCTCCTCGGCGAGCCGCCACCGACCGACTTCGATTTCATCGTCACTCAGGTGACCGTCGACTACGTGCTCGAACCCGACGCCAAAGTCGTCGACATCTACTTCACGCTCGACAACACCTTCGAGGCGCTTCCTGTCTATCTCTTCTTCCAGAGCAAGCGCATGGATCCATACGTCTCGGGGCTCGGGTTTGGCACGGGCGAGACCACCTCGTCCTTCCCCTACATGGCCTTCGTCGGAGACGAGACGCTCAGCTTTGCGATCGAAAAGCCCGACGAGGCCATGGTCTCCCTATTTGCCAATCCGCTCGTTCAGGAGCTCTTCAACAGCACCGAGATCTCGGGCGTCATGCCGCTCACGGGCTCCGGTGATATCGCCTTTACCGCGGGCGAGCGCGTTCACATGATGCGCCTCCACGTCGGCGGCCCGGGCATCGAGGGGTTGCGCGATGCCATCGCCGAAACCGATGGGGATGCGACGCGAACGATCACGGGCACCGTGACCAATGCCGATGACAGCCCCGCCGCCGGCGTCCGGGTGCACGCCGAAGCCGCCGGTGACGGGACCTACCTCACCCGGAGCGCACTCACCGGCGCCGACGGCACCTTCACCCTTTCTTCGCTCCCCGACGGCGAGGCGGTCCTCCTCACGCCGTTCCGCCGCGGCGACGGGATCCCGGACCCGATCGAGGTCGACGCCGCGACGAGCACCGCGGAGCTTCAGTTGCCTGGCAAGGGTACGATTCGCGTCGTCGCGACCGAAGACGACGCACCCATTCCGGTCCGTGTTCAGGTGATTCCCGACGCGAACGGCTTTCAGCCACCGTCGGATTTCGGCGAGCCCGAGGTGCCCGGAGGCGACCGCTTGCACGTGGTGTTCCCGACCAACGGCGAGGTCACGCTGCCGGCGCTGGTGGGGGATCATCGAGTCGTCGTGTCCCGCGGCTACGAGTACACGATTCTCGACGACGACATCAGTGTGGCGGAGGACGCCGAGACTCTAGTCGAAGCGGAGCTCGAGCGCGTGGTCGACACGGCAGGCGTCCTGTGTGGCGATTTCCACATTCATACCGACCGCTCGCCGGATGCGCCCGACCCCGCGTCCTTCAAGCTGATGAGTGCAGCCGGCGATGGGGTCGAGCTTCCGGTCCGAACCGACCACGAATTCGTGGCCGAGTTCGAGTCGACCGTCGCCTCGCTCGGGCTCGAGAGCTGGATGTACGGCCTGTCCTCGACCGAGTTCACCACCTTCTCCTGGGGCCACTTCGGGGTGTTCCCGCTCGATCCGGACCCGAGCCTGACCAACGACGGCTTCATCGTGTGGAACGAGATCAACGACGACGGCACCGTCAATGTGCTCAATCCGGTCGAGGTGTTCAACGAGGCACGTTCGCGGCCCGGAGACCCTGAGATCATCATCTTTCATCCGAAGGAGCCTCCGGGCAGGGGGGCCAACTTCTCTGGCGGCGCCTACTTCGAGGGTGCGCCCGGAGCGCTCGGCGCGCTGGTCAATACGGGCGGCGTCGGCATGGACCCGTTCGCGAGCGAGCTGACGGGACCGGAGTTCATCACCGGCAACGGCAAGGACGACTTCACGATCGAGGAGTGGTGGGACACGGACTTCACCGCGGTCGAGGTGTTCAACGACAGCTCGTTCGAGGAAAACATCCTCAACGACCAACGCACCGACGCCGAAGATGACTGGGGCAATGTCGACGCCTGGTTCGCCTTGCTCAACAGCCCCGACTTCGCCGATGGCGTCTTCGCCGTGGGCTCCTCCGACAGTCATAGCGTCATGGGAGGTAGCCCTGTCGGCTACCCGCGCACGTGCTTGTTCACCGACACCGACGATCCGGCATCGTTGCGGGACCAAGAGGACGCTCCACAGGCGATCAAGGCACTGGTCACCACCGGTCAGAGCGTGATCAGCGGCGGCTTCTACGTTACCGCGGAGGGCCCGGGCGGCGTCGCGCCGGGGGGCACGGTGAGTGGCGCCGGTCCGCACACGTTCACCATCACGGTTCAGGCGCCCGTGTGGGTCCCGAACCTGACCCGGGTGGAGATGTGGTACGGCGATGACGCGACCGTGAACCAGATGACGATCGCGGTGTGTGAGGAGACTTCGCTTCCAGGTACCTGTGTCGACAGCGGTGGCGGCATCGACAATGCCAGCATCACGCGCCTCTCGCGGTCCGACGTCATGGTTCCGGCGGGCGCCGATTGGGTCGTGTTCCATGCACGCGGTCCCTTCGAGATCAATGAAGACAATCAGTCCGATCCGGATCGAACGCTGGCGCCAGTCCATCCGCGCAGGCTGCCGTTCGGTGTGACCAACCCGGTGTTCTTCGAGTAGGCCGGCGTCCTCACGTCAGCACGTCGAGTGACTGTCGCGCGTCGAGGTCGAGCTCCCACGGTCCGAGCTTGGTGGGCCGGCGGACGGCCTCGCGCCATGCGCGCAAGAAGCGTCGGCGAGGCCACATCTGCGCTCCGAACCGCGCGAGGTGATCGGTATGCACCTGGCAATCCACGATTGAAAATCGCCACGAGACGAGGTTGCCGAGCAGTGTGACGAAGGCGACCTTCGAGGCGTCGGCCTCCTTGGCGAACATCGACTCGCCCGCGAATCCTCGCCCTAGCGAAACGCCGTACAACGCGCCGACGAGCTCGCCGCCGAGCCATGCTTCGATACTGTGCGCGTACCCCTGTCGATGGAGCTCGACGTACCCCTCGATCAGCTCATCGGTGATCCACGTGCCGTCCTGGCTGGGTCGCGGGGTTTTTGCGCACTCGACGATGACCTGCTCGAACGCGGTGTCGGCTTTGATGACGAAGTCGTTTCTGCGAATCACCTTACGGAGCGACCGGGGAACGTGAGCCCGATCGGGGACGAGCGTGAACCGGGGATCGGGTGAGAACCAGAGCAGGGGATACCCCTGAGCGGGCCACGGAAACACCCCCTGCCGATACGCGAGAATCAAACGCTCGGCCGAGGTGTCCCCGCCCACCGCAACGATGCCGTCCGCATTGGCGCCCTCGGGGGGCGGAAACGCGAGGTGTTGATTGAGCATGTAGATCGGCATGGGGCGTCAACAGGCGACTGTTGACTCCTCATACTCGAGCGCCAAGTCGCCGTCACGCACGACCGCGCGCGCGGCGGCGCCTTCTTCGAGGTCGCCGAACACCATCGCTTTTGCGAGGGGCCGTTTGAGCTTCTGCTCGATGAGGCGTGCCATGGGGCGCGCGCCCATTTTGGGATCGTAGCCGTGCTCGACCAGCCACGCGCGCGCGTCTTCGGTGAGCTCGAGCGTGATGTTCTTCGGCGCGAGCATGTCGAGGAGCAGGTCGAGCTCCTTGTCGACGACCTTGCGGATGATCTCGTGGGGCAGCCCGCGGAAATACACGATGGCATCGAGCCGGTTGCGGAACTCGGGCGTGAACATGCGTTCGATGGCCGCCTTGGTGCGCCCCTTGGCGAAGTCGGCAGGTTCGTCGCTGTCGCCGAAGCCGACGACCTTCTCGGTCGCTTCGAAGGCGCCGGCGTTGGTGGTCATGATCAGCGCGATGTTGCGGAAGTCGGCTTCACGGCCGTTGTTGTCCGTGAGCTTGGCGTGGTCCATCACCTGCAGCAGGATGTTGAACAGCTCGGGGTGCGCCTTTTCGATCTCGTCCAAGATGACGACGGCGTGTGGGTGCTTACGCACGGCGTCGGTGAGCAAACCGCCCTGGTCGAACCCGACGTAGCCCGGGGGAGCGCCGATCAGGCGTGACACCGAGTGGCGCTCGCTGTACTCGCTCATGTCGAAGCGGATCAGCTCCACCCCCATCACCTTGGCGAGCTGGCGCGCGAGCTCGGTCTTGCCGACACCCGTGGGCCCTGCGAACAGGAACGACCCGATGGGCTTTTCGTCGGCGCGCAGCCCGGCGCGCGAGAGGGTGATCGCGCTGACCACGGCGTCGATGGCTTGGTCCTGGCCGAAGATCACGCGTTTGAGCGCGGGCTCGAGCTCCTTCAGGTGGTCGCGTTCCTTGGCGGAGACCGATTCCACCGGCACTCGCGCCATCTTGCTGACGACCTTCTCGATGTCGGTGACGGTGATGTGATGCCTTCGTGCGCCGGCCGGCCGCATGCGGTCGAGCGACCCGGCCTCGTCGATCACGTCGATGGCCTTGTCCGGCAGGAAGCGCTCGACGATGTGCTTGGCCGCCAAATGCACCGCAGCCTCGAGGGCGTCGTCGTCGTAGCGAACGTCGTGATGCTCTTCGTAGTACTGGCGTAGGCCTTGGAGGATTTTGACGGTATCCAGCTCACTTGGCTCTTGAATCTCGATCTTTTGGAGGCGGCGGGCGAGGGCGCGGTCCCGCTCCACGTGCTTGAAATCCACGTAGGTGGTCGACCCCAAACAGCGGAGCTTTCCCGAGGCGAGGGCCGGCTTCAAGATGTTCGAGGCGTCCATGGAGCTGCCCGTGGTCGCCCCCGCGCCGACGATGGTGTGGATCTCGTCGATGAACAAGATGGCGTTGTCCATCTCTTGTAGGCGCTTCATCACCGCCTTGAGCCGTTCCTCGAACTGACCGCGGAACTTCGTCCCCGCGAGAAGCGCGCCCATGTCCAAGCTGTAGATCTGCGCGTCTTGGAGGATCTCCGGCACACTGCCCTCGTGGACAGCGCGCGCCAATCCCTCTGCGATGGCGGTCTTGCCGACGCCGGGCTCCCCGACGAAGACCGGGTTGTTCTTTCGGCGCCGACAAAGCACCTGTACGGTGCGTTCGAGCTCGGCTTCGCGGCCGATGAGCGGGTCGATGCGCCCGGCCACGGCTTCCGCGATGAGATCGACGGCAAAGGCCTCTAGCGGGTCCTTGCTCGGGCCGTCCTCACCTTCCTCCTCGTCGAAATCGCTGTAGGGCTCGCCGTCCTCGGGGACGATGTCGGACCCACCTCCGTGGGCGACATACCGCTTGATATCGAACTCGGAGACCCCCTCTTGTTGGAGGAGGAAGACCGCGTGGGATTCGGACTCCTTGAAGAGCTGAACGAGAACGTTGCCTCCGTCGATCGACTTCATCTCCGAGGAGATGGCGTGGATGGCGGCCCGCTGGAGGACGCGCTCCACCGCGAGTGTCTGTTGCGGTTCGAAAGCGACGCTCTCCGGGAGCGGCGACAGCTGCTCACTGATGAACGACTGAAGGCGTGCCCGAAGCCGACGAAGATTGGCGCCGCACGCCTTGAGCGCACGGCCCGCCTTGGGATCGTCGATGAGCGCCAGCAACAGATGCTCGAGCGTGACGTACTCGTGGCGCAGGAGGCCAGCTTGGTCGAATGCCTTTCTCAGCGTGACCTGAAGCTCCTTCGCGATGATCGGACCAGCCATTACTTCTCTTCCTCTTCTTCCTCGGGTTCCATCGTCAGCCGCAGAGGGAATTCGTGCTCTTTGGCGAGCCTTTCGACGGTGCGGATCTTGGTTTCGGCGATCTCCCGGGTGTAGACGCCCGCGACTCCGACCCCATTATTGTGCACATGGAGCATGACGCGGATCGCGTCCTGCTCGTTGAGGTGAAAGACGGCGTGGAGCACCTGCACTACGAACTCACGCGTGGTGTAGTCGTCGTTGTGCACCAAAACCCTATACATTCGCGGCCGCTGGAGCTTGCGGTCCGTCTTGGTCTTGGTGATAGCGCCTGCGTCGTTTTCGAAGGCGTCGGCCATGGTCTCATTTTAACCCATGCCTAGGGCTACGTGTAGGGGATCGCCACCCCTGTTTTTTGGGCCTACTGCAAAACTAGACGCAGGTAGAAGTTCTGGTCGGTGCCATTTCGGACGGTGATCGAGTCGGCCGTGACCTCTTCGATGAGGAAGGTGTCTCCGGACGCGACGGTCGAGAAGCTCCCATCGGGCTCAAAGGCGATGTAGCCGATGACGATCGTCGGGGCGGCGCCTAGGGGATGGGAGAACTCGAAGGTCGTGCTGCGTCGGTAGTCGAACCAATCGCAGGTGCTGGGGGCGGGAGGCCAGCCGACCGATTCCCAACTGTCACCGACCATCGAAGCGCATGGCAGGGCGACGCTGGGCACGGGCTCGGCCAGGTCGCGAGGCGAGTCGCATCCGTACCCCAACACGCCGGCGAGACACAGCGTAACGATCCAGGCGGTCCCTTTCATCCGCCGAGTGCCTTGGCCGCGTCGATCGCGTGATAGGTGAGGATGAGGTCTGCGCCCGCGCGCTTGATGGCGGTGAGGATCTCCAACATGGTTCGCGTCTCGTCGATGAGGCCGGCCTTGGCAGCGGCCTTCACCATCGCGTATTCGCCGCTCACGTTGTACGCCGCGACCGGCACGTCGACGGAGCTCCGGACGTCGCTGATCACGTCCAGATAGGCAAGCGCAGGCTTGACCATGACCATATCGGCGCCTTCTTCGAGATCGAGCCGCACCTCTCGCAAGGCTTCACGACGATTGCTCGGATCCATCTGATACGTCGATCGGTCTTTGGGGCCCTCGACCGGGGCGCTATCGGCGGCATCGCGGAAGGGACCATAGAACGCGCTTGCGTACTTGGCCGCGTAGCTGAGGATGGCGACGTCACCAAAACCTTCATCATCGAGCGAGGCTCGAATGGCAGCGACGCGGCCGTCCATCATGTCGCTCGGGGCGACCACATCGACCCCCGCGCGCGCGTGGGCGAGCGCCTCTTTGGCTAGGAGCTCGAGGGTGGCGTCGTTATCGACGTCCGCTGCTCCGTCGTGACGGTTGGCGAGAGCCCCACAGTGCCCGTGGCTCGTGTATTCGCACATGCAGACATCGGTGATCACGGTGAGTCCCGGGCAGGCGTGTTTGATCTCGCGCACCGCGCTCGGAACCGGCCCTTTGTCGTCCCAACCACTGCTGCCTTGGGCATCCTTGCTCTCCGGAAGGCCAAAGAGGATCACTGCGGGAACGCCGAGCTCGTAAGCCTCGTGCGCACGCTCTACCGTGAGGTCGACCGACAATTGAAACACGCCTGGCATGGATGAGACCTCGGTTCGTTCCTTCTTTCCCGGCACCACGAAGAGTGGAAGGATCAGATCGGCAGTCGTGAGCGTGGTCTCACGGACCATCCTTCTCAGGCTGGCAGTGCGGCGCAGGCGGCGAGGGCGTTCTTCAGGAAAGCTCATGCTTGCTCATCGTCATAGTATGTTCGCAAGGACTCGACCAGGTTTTGGATCGTGGTCTCTTTGGCTTCGACAGCGATGTGCAGCCCACGCTCCTTCGCCGTGTCCGTGGTGACCGGGCCGATCGAGGCAAGCACCAGGCGGTTGAGCACATCCGGTGCCGCGGACCCCAAGACATCGCAAAGGTGATTCACGGTGGACGAAGAGGTGAACAGGACCGCGTCGAGTTCCTCGGGATGTACGATGTCGAGGATTCTCGCTGCTTGCTCCGCGCTCGGGGCGACGGTGCGGTAGACGGCGACGACGTCGACTTCCACACCAGCCCTTCGAAGCGTGTCCGGCAGAAACTCTCGCCCGACCTCGGCTCGGGGTAGGAGCACACGTGCTCCGGTCTTGGCGTGTTCGAGCAATGCAGCCGCGACGCCCTCGGCCCGAGACGCCGATGGAACGAGGTCCGGACGGACCCCTCGCGCCGTGAGAGCCTGATGGGTGCGCGGGCCGATCGCGCAGATCCGAGCTCCGGCGAATGCGCGCGGGTCGCGCTCCTCCTCTCGGAGCACGTCCCACAAGGCGCTCACGCTGTTGGCGCTCGTGAACACCACCCAATCATAACGATCGAGTGCTCGCACGGATTCCCGCACGGGCTCGATGTCTCCTGGCGGCTCGATCTGGATGGTCGGGGCGACGATGGGCTGGGCTCCCTCGTCTCGAAGCAATCTGGCGACCGAACGAGCTTGATGCGTGGCGCGGGTCACCAAGACGCGCTTGCCGAAGAGCGGCTTCGTGTCGAACCACCGAAGTGCGTTACGCAGTCCGACCACGTCACCGACGATAGTCAACACCGGACGCCCTAACTTGGCCTCGACAACCCGCTCGTGGATGTTGGCAATGGTGCCGACCACGGTGCGCTGCCTCGGCAACGAGGCCCAGTGAATCACGGCGACCGGTGTGTCCGCGGGTCGGCCGTGCTCGATGAGGAGCTCCATCAGTGTATCGAGCTTGCGCATGCCCATGAAGATCACGAGCGTCTGGGTAGCTGTGGCGAGCTTCGCCCAATCGTGGCTGCTCCGGTCCTTGTCGACCGACTCCGTTGCGGTGATGTACGCGACGCTCGAGGCGAGCTCCCGGTGCGTGAGCGAGATGCCTGCGTACGCCGTGGCCGCAAGGGGGGAGGGCACGCCCGGAACCACCTCGAAGGCAATCCCTTGGGCCGCGAGGAACTCGGCCTCTTCCGAACCCCTGCCGAACAAGTAAGGGTCGCCGCCCTTGAGCCGAACGACGGATTGCCCGCTTCGAGCCGCCTCGAGCATGCGTCGGTTGATCTCGCTCTGCCGTTCTCCCACGCGACCCTCTCGCTTACCGACGAATACCAACTCTGCGTCGGGCTTACATTCCGCGAGCTGGTCTGGATGCACCAGGGCGTCGTAAAGCACGAGGTCCGCCTGGCGAAGCCGTCGTAGCCCGCGAGCGGTGATCAGCTCTGGGTCCCCGGGGCCCGCGCCCACGAGATACACTTTGCCGACGCGCGCCATCGGTGGGTCAGTCTCCTTGTGGCTTGTCGACGTCTTTGACGCTCGTGGTCTTCGCCGACGCTTTCGTCCCTTTACGCTTCGACTTGGGTGTAGCCGAGGCTTTCACTTGAGGCCGAACGCCGCCCGCCTCGTTTGGGATGAAGCGAATCTCGGTCTTGACTTCGAAGGATAGCGAGGTGAGCGCGCGGTAGAATTCCCCAGCGACATCGGTGGCTTCGAGGAAGTCACGCACCTCTTTGGCAACGCCGCGGACGAGGGCGTTTTTCGTGTCGTCGATCGACGAGAATACGTAAGACACGACCTCTTTTGGAAGCTTGCCGTCTTCCATCACGCCACGCAGTGCGCTGTCCGCCCGAGTGAGTGTACCGACGCCCGCCTCGACGCCCTTTTCCACTGCTCTGCGGATGACGTCGCGAATGGGCGCTTCTGCCCGTTTTCGCGCACGATCAGCGCGGTCTGCGGTGGTATTCAAGTCGTCGTCGTACTGTGTTTCGTCGTCTTGCATCTGTTCGTGGCTATCGCTCCGGTGATGAACGGTCAACCCGTGTCGCCCTCACAGTGTATCAGGTTCCAGTGATTCCACCGCTTGCAAAGTCTTGCCATGAAAAAAACCGCACGCTATACGGAAATCCAATGCCCAAACGCTGGAGAACTGTAGATGAAGTACGGCAACGCGCCGAAGACGCACTGCAGTCATCCAACCAGCGTGCCGAGCCTCTCTTGGAAGAGCTCCTCACGCGTGCTGAGGCGGGAAGTGAACCCGCGCTGTTCGCGCATCGGCATCTCGCGGAGATGCGTCTCGAAGGCGACCCTTGGTGCGCGGCGCTTCATCTTCGCCATGTGCTCAAGGCAGAACGTCACGATGACATGCTGCACGCGTTGATGGGTTTGTGTCAGGCGCTGCTTGGAAACTTTCGCATGGCGGTCAGTCAGTATCGCAAGGCCTTGCACCTCTCTCCGCAGACACCTTGGTACCACCACAACCTCGGTCACCTGATCGACGTCGCGCTCGACAATCCTCAACGAGCCGAGTCCTATTTGCGTCGCGCACACAAGCTGGAGCCCGACCACGACGAGATTATCGGCTCGCTCGCTCATTGTGTCGCGCGCGTGGGAAAGATCGACGAAGCACTGCAGCTCGCGAGGCTCGCCCAAGCCAAGGCTCCCCAGAATCCGGACCACGTACAGTTGCTAGATTGGCTCGAGGCGGGCATGCCCGACGACTGCCGGCCCGTCACAAAGGTTTCTCGCGCCGCGACGATTCCCGAGTCCGACGAAGTCATGCAACTGGTTCAAACCAACATGGATGAAGCCGGCTTTTCCGCGTCGCAGATAGAGCGCGCCAAGGTGCTGTGGGCTGACGTGCAGCTCCGCTGCCGTCCTCGCGTCGTCAAGCCCGAGGTCTGTGCCGCCGCTCTCGAGTACGCCATCGCGTTCATCCATCGAAGGCCGGGACACACCCAGGCGGCCATCGCACGCCGCTACGGTGTGGCACCGACTTCCCTGTCATCTCGGTACGGCCAGATGCGTGACGCACTCGCCCTCCGCCCCGGCGATCCGCGCTACGCCGGTTAGGCACGCGCCTTCGCAGAGCGGAGTCGCGCTTAACTTGCCCATTTCATCCCGACTCGCGTATCGCAGGGAGCATGTCACAGCCCGCGTCCGCCACCGCGCTCTGCCGGGTCATCCTTGCGCTTGGGCGCGCGCGTGCGACGGGCATTCTCGAGGTGCGGGAGCAAGCACGAAACGCATGCGTGGCCCTCGCGGATGGCAAACTGGCGGGGCTCACGGTCCTCGGTGCGCCCAGTCGATGCCTTGGCGAGGTGCTAGACGACATCGGGGCCTGGGATTGCGACGCGCATGGCCATGCAGTGCAGCGCGGCCTTCCGTCGTCGCCGGTGGGGGCCTGGCTCATCTCCGAGGGTATCAGCAGCACGGGTGCCGTCGCCGATGCGCTCGAGCGGCAGATCCACGAGCGTCTGTCTCACGTCGTGATGTGGAATCGCTCCGAATACTCGTTCGTTCCGCACCTTCGCGGATGCCAAGTCGCGTTGGTCGAACAACCGCTTGCCATTCGCGATGCAGTTTGGGTGGCGATGAGTTACCTCGCGCGCACCGTTCCACGATGGCGTATACGGGCAGAGGTAGGGCTCGGGCGACTTCGGTCCACCGCAGAGGGCGCAAAGTTCAGCGCCGTGCGAGCGCTGAGCTCGGATCAGGCGCTTCTTTTTTCACGTCTTCGAGACGGAGCGAGTGTCGAGAGACTTCTTTCGGGGATGAAGGAAGGCGACGCACGGATGCGGGATCTTTGGATCCTCAAGCTGTTGGGGCTCGCCGTTCCCGCCTCCTCGGGTGCGTACGGCCTTCTGCTCAAGAAGCGGCGTCAGCTCGAACGAGCGGTTGCAGCGCACGAATTGCTCGAAGTGCCCGAGCGTTCGAATGCGCGGCAAGCCCGAAGAGCGCTTCGGCGACTCGTTCGGGATCTCCATCCGGATCGGTTCGGGGGCGGTGCCGCGAACGTCGTCCGACGCGCCTCGAACGAAGTGGTGAGTGCGTTGATTCGGGCGGAGGCGCAGCTCAAGGGCGCCTAGAGCTCATCTCAAACCCCCCTCGGTCGTCTCGCTCGCGGGGGGCTTGAGATGAGCTCTAGTCGACCCTGCGCTCTACATAGAGCACACCGACGGGCACCAAAGCACCCCCCTCGGTGACGCTCGCGCGGCGCTCGAACAGGGAGAACACACCGTCCCCGTCTAGATCGCCTTCGGCGCGATAGAGCACCGAGGCGTCGGAGCCCACGAGCGCGCAGCCATGCGAGCGCGGCGCGTAGGTGTAGCGATACCGAATCGGTACCTTGGGCTGGAAATCGAGCGCCAGCCAACTCCCATGGCCCGCCGAGGTCGGGTCAGCGAAATCGACGCGTTGGAGCGCAGGGGAGGGTTCCACGGGGGTGGGCCCCGCCTTGGGCGGGAGGCAGTGACGAAGCTTGCCCCGCTCGGTGGCGAAGTACGCGGCTGTCGATCGATGGAGCGTCTCGAGTTGCTCGGCCGCTTCCGAGATCTTGCTCGTCCGGACGTTCCCTAAGAACGTCGGCACGGCGACGGCAAGGACGATGCCCAACAAGCAGAGCAGCAGGCCGGCCTCGATCAGGCTCAGACCGCCATGTTCCGAACGCTCCATGGGCAGTACTCTGGCCGCTTCGCACCGGCGACGCCACTAACTCTCAGGCGTAGCGGGCGTTTCCGTCACGGTGACCGGATCGCCGACGAAAAGGTAAAGCGCCGGCGGCATGTAAGGATAGTCTCGAACCCGACGTTCCTCGAACTCCTCGACCGCCTGTCGGAACGCTTCTGCATAGGCCGTGCTTCGAAGACGCTCGAGGTGGGCGGCGATCTGCCCCTTCACCTGCGGGTCGCGGACGATCGCGTACATCTCCTCGAGGTGGCGAACCGCGCGGTCGACTTTGCCGAGCTTCTTGAGTTGGGTCACGTTGGTCAGGACGAGCCAATCCGGACCCGCGCCCAGGCGTGCGGCGGTCATCATGTAGTCGTTGGCACGCTCGCGGAGGACCGGGATGCTCGGATCGTCCTTGGGCAGGTGGGGAACCAGCTCGTACGCGATGCTCGCCCCCGCGTCCCATGCAAGCTCTCCGTCGTCGGGAAAGCGATTGGCTCCCTCCTCGAGGACCTCGATCGCGTCGTACATCATGTCCAAAGACGAGCCTTTCGGTGAGTAGAGCCCCGCCATGCCGACCCATCGGTAGACCCGTCGAAAGTCGGGGTCGAGGGTGAGCAAGGAGCGACCGTAGCGGAACACATGGCGCACCGTCCCTTCGTGCCGGAACTCGTCTCCGAAGTAGATCAGCGCTTTCATCCAGATCAGGTCGGCGAGCGCCTCGCGGTGCCCGAGGCTCATCACCGGGAGCCATTCCGGGGGGGGCAAGTAGTACATGTCCTCGTAGCGCTGCGTCGCGAGGTATTGGTCCATTGCCCGTGTTCGGAGCGTCCAGATCGTGAACACTGCACAGAGCACCAGAAACGCGGCGATGATTTGACGGGCCCCCATTGTCCCCTGGGGCCAGCATAACAAAAGGCCGCGGCGTTTGCCGCGGCCCTTTCTACAGTACTAATTATTCCTGCTCTGTCCTATTCGAGCTCGTTGGCCCTGTAGAAGCCTGGCGCTCGAAAAAGCCCGTTGTTCGAGTTGCTCCCGACGGCCATTTGAAAGGTAGACTCGGTGTTGTCCCCGTCCAGGTCACCGTTGGCCGTGAAGGTGTACACGGAGCTGTTGTTGGCCGTGTTTCCGCAAACGCCGTCCGATGGCCCTACGGTGATGTGGTACTCGTAGTACACGGGATCTGCTGGTGAGAAACCGATCTCGCCATACGACGCGACGCTCGACCAATCCACGATGGACTTGTAGTCGCCCGCGCTATTGGGCGACACGGAATCCGACACCACACAGTGCACCCCCGCCTGGCCCGCTCCGCTGGTGACGACGCCCTGGGTCCAGTTCTCCCGTTCGTAGTACGCGGTGGCCCCAGTGAACATCGTCTTGAGATTGCTGGTCGCCTCTGAGGTCTTCGAGCGCTTTACATAGTTTATGAAGGCCGGAATCGCGATCGCGGCCAGAATGCCGATAATCGCGACCACGATCATCAGTTCGATGAGCGTGAAGCCGCCCTTCTTGGAAAACAGCTTGTGCATGGATTGTCCCCCCCGTCGATCGCGGTTGCGCCCACGATCCTCCCCCAGGCTGCTGCAAGCCCTGTGCCGAAGACCGCCGCTTTCCCATACTGCAAATCGCCGGGGTTACGGCTCGTCGGGACATCGGCCTGGTCCCCAAACTGCCAAAATACGTCACCTACTGACGTTTTTTGGCACCGATTAAAAGAAAAAAGGCCGCGACTTCTGTCGCGGCCCCTTTCCATTCGCAAATGCGAGTTCTACTCGAGCGGGCTGGAGCTGTAGATGCCAGGCGCGCGGTAGAGCGAGTTGTCGGCATTCGAGCCAGCCGACAGGTTGAAGGTCGACTCCGTGTTGTCATTGTCGAGGTCGCCGTTCGCGGTGAAGGTGTAGACCGAGCTGTTGCTGGCGGTGTTGCCGCAGCTGCTGCTCGTCGGACCCACCGTGATGTGGTACTCGTAGTAGACTGGGTCGGCTGGTGCGAAGTTAAGCGCAGCGTAGTCGGCGTCAGACCAGTCACCGATGTACTTCTGATCAGAAGCAGCGGTACCCGAAGCCTGGTCGGCTACGACGCAGTGCACCGAAGCGTTAGCCGCAGCGCTCGTCACGACGCCCTGAGTCCAGTGCTCATCTTCGTAGTACGCGGCAGCACCCGTGAACAGCGACTTGAGGTTGGACCCCGCCTCGGATGTCTTGGAGCGCTTGACGTAGTTGATGAACGCCGGAATGGCGATCGCGGCCAAGATGCCGATGATCGCAACCACGATCATCAACTCGATGAGGGTGAAACCCTCTTTCTTTGACAGCAGTTTGTGCATTGATTCTCCCCTTCTTACGGGACGGGTCCTACCGCCCCCACTTGTTGAAACCAGAGTTGTGCGTGGGTAGTGCAACTCCTGTGCCGATTCTCCTAGACCCCGAGCGATCTGTGAAATTATTGGCATTTCGGATGGATCGTGCCCCTCTGGCCGTCCGGAAACGACCATCCTCGTCACCAAGGGGTGACGGATTTCGTCACCTTCCTTCGGCTCTTCGGGGCCTCGGCGGCCAGGCCCCGGCTTCGCCAACGCTTCGGAGGCCTTGGGCGCCGAAGCTCCGTAAGGAGCGAAGGCGGCTACTCCCAGCCGCCCTTTTGGCTCTGGCTGTTGTAGATGTGCGTAGACTGCGAGTAGATCTCGAGAAAGAAGCTCGTGCTGTCACCATCGAGGTCACCTTGGGCCCGCGCGGCGAAGAAGAAATCGCTGTTGTCGAGATTGCTGCCGACCGGCACGGTGTCGCCTGGCGACCCCGCCACCGTCGCGTACTGGAAGCGAATTGGCCCGTCAGGGCTGGCTCCAAGCTGTTGCCACGACGCGTTGGCCGTCCAGACCACCGGATTGGGGCCGGGGATCGAGGTGGGGTTGTAGTTCGTCCAGGTCGGATTCCCGCTGACGTCCGCGTATTGTCCAAACTCGTAGCGATACGCCTCCTGGCGCTGCTTGATCTGGCCGAGAAACGTCGTCGCTTCCGTGACGCGGGACTTGTAGATGTAGCTCGTGAAGGCGGGCACGGCGAGCGTTGCGAGGATCCCCACAATTACGAGGGCGGCCATCAGCTCAACCAGGCTGAAACCGGAGGCGGGCGTACGACGAGCAGACATCCTTATCTCACAGTATATCAAGGTTTCCGGCCCCCGCACGGCTTGTTCGCAAGGCGGCCCTGCCGCCCGGCGCTAGTCGGGAAGCGAATCATCGACGGGCTCGTCCGTGTACTTCGCAAGTCGATAGCGGAATTGCCGAAAGCTCATCCCCAGGAGCTCGGCCGCATTCTTTCGGATGCCGCCTGCCTGCTCCAAAGCGCGGAACAGGATTTCCTTTTCCACTTGCCCCATGTAGGTGTCGAGCTCGAATCCCGCCTCGGGGATCTGTGAGATGGAGCTCGAGCGTTTCTTGGGATGCAGGTCGCCTAGATCCTCCACGGTGACTTGGGGCCCCGGCGCGAGCGTCACGCCGCGTTCGACGATATTCTCGAGCTCGCGCACATTGCCGCCGAAGAACTGATCCATGAGCCAACGGATCGCCTCCTGAGAGAGCTCGAGATTTCGGCCTTGAAGCGCTGCGTACTTCTTGAGGAAATGCTCTGCCAAAAGCGGGATGTCCTCGGCGCGTTCTCTTAGTGGTGGGATGCGAATCCGAATGACATTGAGGCGGTAGAAGAGGTCCTCGCGGAACTTGCCCTCCTTTACGTCCTCCTCGACGTCGCGGTTCGTTGCGGCGAGCACCCGCACGTCGACTGTGACTTCCTTTTCGGCCCCTACCGGACGCACCTTGCGGTCCTGAAGGACCCGGAGCAGTTTGACCTGGAGCGGCAGCGGCAGCTCGCCGATCTCGTCGAGGAAGAGGGTGCCACCGTCGGCCGCGCGGAACATGCCCTCCTTGGTGCTCGTCGCGCCGGTGAACGCACCTTTCACGTGGCCGAAGAGCTCGCTCTCGATGAGGTTCTCTGGAAGGGCGCCGCAGTTCAGGACGACGAAGGCTTGCTTGGCGCGCGGGCTCTTGTTGTGAATGGCGCGCGCGATCACTTCCTTGCCGACTCCGCTTTCGCCGGTGAGAAGCACACTGGTGGTCGAACCCGCGACACGATCGACCAATCCGCGCAGGGTCTTGATCGCCTCGCTCTTTCCGATGAGGTCATCTTCCTCCCAGTTCGATTTCACCACTGCGCGAAGCGTCGCGTTTTGGGCGACGATCTCGCGTTTTTCGAGTGCCTTCTCGAGTGCTGCAAGAAGCTCATGGTTCTTGAATGGCTTTTGAACGTAATCGTAGGCGCCCCTGCGCATCGCCTCCACGGCCTGTTCCGTCGTCGCATACGCCGTGATCATCAAAATCTGCGTTTCATCGGAATGCTGTCGGGTGGCGTCGAGCACCTCCATCCCGGTTCCATCCGGCATGACCAGGTCCGTGATCACCGCATCATACGGATCGGCGACCTCGAGCTGTTTTCGGGCCGCTTGGACGCCGTCGACAACGTCCACCTGATAGCCCTCCCGCTTGAGGAGGATCTCCAACATCTCGCGTAGACGTGGTTCGTCGTCACAGACCAGAATGCGTGTCGCCAACTAAGCCCCCCCCGCCTTCATCCTAAGCGAAACCGGTACGCCGGCCAGCCGTGCTCTTGGGGACTCGGCAAGAAACCGCGCGTAGATCTTCGTAAGCAATGAAGAAAAGCGTGCCACTCTCCCGGGAGCTCACCTCGAGGAGGGTGTCTCCGAGCCGGCAGGTCTCGACCTGGTTGATCACCATGCCCTCGCCGGGCGTGCCCAAGTACATCGAAACCCGCAGCTCTTCGGGCACCTCGTAGCCCGCGTCGGCCGCCTTTTTGACCCCCTCCAGCTTTTCGAAGACCTCGCTCAGTACCGCTCGTTCCATGGCCGGCATGTTTCGCACTCGGCCGCTCGACGTCAAGCCAGCGGGGGTGTCTGACACCGTTTTTCGATGCGCTAAGCTCCGTAGCCGATGCCCGAAGATCCCGAGGAGCTGTGGAGGAGCGAGGCACTCGTCAGCGACGCGATAGGCCGCCTGATCGAGTTCTGGGGCTTCAAGCGCAATATGGGGCGGCTTTGGGCAATCCTATACCTTTCCGAGCGGCCGCTGAGCGCGCCCGAGCTGCAGGAGCGGCTTCAGCTCAGTAGCGGCGGCGTATCGATGACCCTGAGCGAGCTGCTCCGTTGGGGCGTGGTCAAAAAGGTCTGGATTCAGGGGGAGCGGCGCGACCACTATGAAGCCGAGGGCAACTTCTGGAAGATGATCTCACGGGTGTTCGCCGAGCGCGAGCGGGTCGAGATTCTCGATGCGATCGATGCGATGGAGGACGCACTCAAGTACGCGGAGGGCAGAGCGAAGAAAGGTCCGGCCGGCGAAAAAGCACGCGCGACCCATCAGCAGGACCGCATCGAGCAGCTTCTCGCGCTCGCCTGGGTCGGCAAACAACTGGTCGACGGCCTGATCAGCGACGCAAAAGTGGACGCCACCCACCTCCGGGGACAGGTTCCCCCCGCCAAAGAGTAGTCATTTCAAACGCTTGGCGATCGAAAATGCAATCTGTCGGTTTCGCGAGGAATGCGAGCGGCGCCGTGGTGGTTCGGATATTGACATTTTAGTCTATTTAGTTCAGATTTGAACCATGGCATTGGCGGAAGCACAGGACGCCGCGCGCTCGAGGGAGCTCGATCACACCGCGGCAAAGCGGGCGTTCTTTCGCATCATGGATGCGTGGGATGTGACGGACGTCGATGCGCGCATCCTCCTTGGCCAACCGAGCCGCACCACGCTCTATGCGTGGAAGAAGGGGGAGGGCGGCGACTTCAGCCACGACACACTCGAGCGGGTCAGCTACGTGCTCGGCATCTACAAGGCGTTGCAGCTGCTCTTCCCCAACCCGGCACAAGCCGACGCTTGGATGAACAAGCCCAACGATGCCTTCGGGGGTCGTTCGGCCCTCGCGCACGCGATGGGCGGCCGGGTGGTCGACCTGGCGCACATCCGTCGGTACCTCGACTACGTGCGCGGCGATGGCCTCTGACCCGCCCGTTCGCCGCGTCCGTTGGAAGGAAAGCTATCGCGTCGTCAACGCGCGCTTTCCACCGGTCGACGTGTTCGAGCGCGTCGCCGACCCCGGGGACTGGGAGTCACTCATCGAGCTCGAGATGTTGACCAATCCCAGAGTTCGGCAGGAAGTCGGCGAGGTGTCGCTCGTTCCCATCGAAGAGCGCGTGAGCGGGCCCGGCGCGTCCTGGTTGATGGCACCGTTCACACACATTGGCTGGCCCTCGCGGTTCAGCGATGGCACTTGGGGGGTGTACTACGCCGCACGTCAGCTCCTCACGGCCGTGTGCGAAAAGGCATACCACGTGGGCCTGTTCTACCTCGCGACGCGCGAGCCACTGGGAACGACGATGGAGCTTCGTGCCCTGGTCGCGAAGATCGACGCGCGGTTCCACGACGTGCGCGGAGCGTTTCGCGGGTGTCATCGCCCTGACGACTACGGACCGAGCCAAGCTCTCGCCAAGCGCCTGCGCGAGCACGGCTCGAACGGCATCGCGTACGACAGCGTGCGGCATCCGGGTGGCGCGTGCTTGGCCGCGTTTCGACCAACAGCGGTGCATGTGCCCATCTCCGGACCGAACCTTCGCTTTCACTTCGACGGTGAGCGCATCGACCGGTGGTTTCACTTCGGAGATAGGATTTGGCGAGACCTCGCGAACGCGCCCCCATAGACACCGATGTCCGGGACTGAAGATTCGGGGTAGCCACGGCACCTCGGTCCGTATAGGGTCCATGACAAAGCCATGGCTCCTCGTCCCGTTTCCCAGAGGTCCGACGGTGTCACGGCGCGGCGGAATCCTGGAACGAAGCGTGGTGGCCTGGTCGGTGTGACAGTGCTCGCAATCGCGGCGAGCGCATGCCCCAACGATGGGCAAGGCCCGTCGCCCGAACCGATCGAAGTCGTCGAAATACCCCTGCCCTCAGGCGTCACGATTCCGTCCGCGCAGAACAGCACCGGTTTTACGGGGGACGGGAGCCGCATCTATACGACGGCGCGGATCGATGGCGTCGACGGGCGTCACATCGCGACCATGGCACGAGACGGGAGTGACTTCCGCTGTTTGACGTGTGATGATCTGGCTTCTCCGGACCTCGACCTTCGCCAGCCCCAACTCGCCACGGACGGCAAGCGGTTTGCCGTTCGAAGTGGCTCCGAGGCGCAACGTCACGCCTTTGTCGAATGCAGTCCGAGCGCCCTCGACTGCCAGACCGCCACGTTGGTTCCGGTGGAGCTCCCCCTCGGGGTCGTCCCGCTTCTCAGGAATGCGCAGATGCGGATCGCGCCAGGGAGCGAGCACGTGTTGTTCACCCACGTCCGATCCGATGGGCTCCTCATCCCCGTGCTCGGAGAGCTGGTTCGAGAGACCGACCCAGATGGTTATTCCGTGGAGAACGCGAGGGCTCTTGCTGGCTTTCGCCCGACGTTTGCAGGCCCGATGAACGCACTTGAGCTTGCTCAGGGCAACTGGGGAGAGGGCAAGGCATTCGCCGACGGCGGCGCCAGCCTCGTCTACTACACTACGATCGATTCGTTCAACTACGACAGCGTCAAGTTGGATCTCGCGACCGGCGAGATCACCCGACTCACCTCCCATCCTGAGTACGACGAGGATGTGGATATCTCGCCGGACGGAGAGTGGGTCTCGACGGCCAGCTACCGCAACTATGAACGGATGAGTGTCTTTTCGCTGGTGCCTCGCCCGGCGATCATCGATGCGGCGCTTCGCGGTACGATTGCGCTCCTACGCAACCAAGCCGGTCGCCGCTTCTTCGACCTTTTCGTGCTGCCGGTCGGTGAGGCCGATGCCGATGCCGATGTTGCCCAGCAAATCGACGAACCCAACGACCCGAACTTCAACGCGCGGGGACAAGGGCGTTGGAGCGAAGACGGTACCGAGTTCGTCTTTGTAGACGAGGCTGCCGACGCGCTGGGTACCGCGCGTTTGAAGCTGGCGACCTTTACGTCGCGTGCGCCTGCGACCCCGGTCCCCATCGTTCCAACCCCGGAGCCCAACTGGGCGCCGCCGATCAACGATGTGGTGTCACCGGACGAAGAGATGACCGGTACCCTTCCAGGACCGGAGTCGGGGAGTGCCGACATTAGCTTTGCCCTGGCGTTGGCTCCCGTCTCGGCCATGGTCGACATCGAGGTCACATACGTCGACTACTCGACCGACGGCTGCTCCTTCCTCAATGGCACCGAGGCGGCGACGGTCGATGGACTCACCTTCAACTGGACGGCCGATCTCGAGGTGACCGGCTGCCACGAAGGCTCGCTCACGGCCGACCTGGAAGGAAACGCCTTTCCGGCCGACGCCACCGGCAGCATCGTCAGCGAGTACGACGGGGTTCGGATCGAAGGCCTGCCAGAGCCCCCGTACGGGGAGGGCGGCTGACCTTTGGCCGACCGTCAGCCGGCCGCCGCCTGCTGCGGACCGCTCGTCGCAGACCGCTCTTCGTTTAGCACGCGGTTCAAGAACGCGAACGTCTCCCGCCAACACCGCTGCGCCTGCTTTCGCCACACGAACGCGTGAAACGCGTGGAGCTCTCCAGGGTAGTAGCGCGCCTCGCAATCCACGCCCATCTCACCGAGGGCGCGCTCCAGACGACGCGTGTCATCGAGCAGGGGATCCCGCGTCCCGATCGGGACGAAGAACGCGGGAAGGGGACGATCCGGCGCATCGCCCCGCTCAAACACCATGAGCGGATCGGCGAGGTCGAGCTCCCCTTCGCGCGGCGAGCCCCACGGATGCAAGTAGTGATCTCGAATCCCTTCGAGAATGGACTTCACGAATCCCGGCAGTCGTCTGCGTCGTGAGTGCCGCTCGGGGTCGCTGACTTGCAAGGGAGCGCATGCCGGGATCACCGCCCGCGGCACCAACCCCGTGTCGAAGGCGCGCTGCGCGAACAGCTCCGGCCGTCGGTAGCAAGTCGCCACCGCGAGCGCGGTCGCGAGGTTGCCCCCCGCGGACTCGCCCGCGAGCACCAAGCGATCGAGGTCGCCGCCATACGACGGCGCGTGCTCAGCCACCCATTCGAGCGCTGCGCAGACATCGGAGACCGCTGCCGGGAACGGGTGCCGAGGCGCCAGCCGGTAACCGACGTTGACCACGAGATATCCCGCGCGCGCGAAAGCAAGCCCCATCAACCAGTGGGTGTCCTTGGAAAGCAGGTGAAAGCCCCCGCCATGGATGTAGAGTACGACCGGATACGGCCAGGGGCGGTTCGTCGGCCGGTACACATCGAGGACGTGACGCTCGTGGCCACTGTCCGTGTAGGCGATGTCGCGCTTCACCTCGACGTTGTGTCGCGCGGGGTCGGCGTGCGGGTGCAAGCGTCCCAGCTTGGAAAGGCCCCCGTAGAACCACTCGCCGACCACCACATTGGCGCGGCCCATGAGCATACGGCGCAATCTCTGGAGCCCCATGAGCGGACACTAGCACAGTCCTCAGCCCGGCTGACGCGGCTGGCCATGGGGTGCTAGACCCCGGGCATGCGCATCGGGACCTCGTACAAGCAGCATCGCGGTCTTGCCGAAGACTGGGATGCGATCGTCATCGGCTCAGGGATCGGCGGGCTCGCGGCAGCCGCCACACTTGCCAAGTTCGCCGGCAAACGCGTCCTCGTGCTCGAGCGGCACTACACCGCGGGTGGCTTCACTCACGTGTTCCGCAGGCCGGGCTACGAGTGGGACGTCGGCGTGCACTACATCGGTGAGGTCATGAGACCCGACTCAGGGCTTCGGCGCGTGTTCGATTACGTCACCGATGGCGCCCTCGAATGGGCCGACATGGGTGATGTCTACGATCGCATCATCATCGAGGGCCGCGAGTACGACTTCGTCAAGGGTCGCGAGCGTTGGCGCGCACAGATGCACAGCTACTTCCCGGACGAGCGGGATGCGATCGACCAATACCTAGAGCTCGTGCGCGACACGACGCGAAAGAGCCAGCTCTTCTTCGCCGAAAAAGCCGTGCCGAAGCCGATTTCGGCGCTGCTCGGCGGTCTGATGCGTCGCCCGTTGCTCAAACAGGCACGAAGAACGACCCGCGAGGTGCTCGAAGAGCTGACCGACAATCAAGAGCTGATCGGTGTGCTCACCGGGCAGTACGGCGATTACGGGTTGCCGCCGTCCGAGAGCAGCTTCTTCATGCATTCGATCGTGGTGCGCCATTACCTTTCGGGCGCGGCGTATCCGATCGGCGGTTCGTCTCGGATCGCCGCGACCATTGAGCCCGTGATCGAGGCGGCGGGTGGCGAGATCATCACGTGCGCCGAGGTCGAACAAATCGTGATGAAGGAGGGCAGGGCGGTCGCCGTTCGGATCGAAAACGGCCGGGAGTTCCGCGCACCGCTGATCATCAGCGACGCAGGCGTGGTCAACACCTACGAGCGGCTTCTTCCGAACGATGTGGCAGAGCAACACGGCTTGATCGGTCGAGCAGAGAGCATTCAGCCGTCAGTTGCGCACATGTCGATTTACGTCGGCCTCGACAAGACCGACGAAGAGCTCGGGCTCACCAAGACGAACCTCTGGATCTATCCTTCGCCCCATCACGAGCAGAACATCGAACGCTTCCTCGAGGATCCGGAGGCGCCTTTGCCGGTCGCCTATCTGTCCTTTCCCTCCGCGAAGGATCCCGATTTTCAGCGACGCTGCCCCGGACGGGCCACCGTCGAGGTGATCACGCTCGCGCCGTACGAGTGGTTTCAGAAGTGGGAAGGCACCAAGTGGAAGAAGCGCGGCGCGGACTACGATGCGTTCAAGGATCGGTTCAAAGAGCGCCTGCTCGCCGAGCTCTACAAGCAACGGCCTGCGACCCGGGGGCATGTCGATGTCTGCGAGATCTCGACGCCGCTGTCGACGAAGAACTTCGCGAACCACCCCCACGGCGAGATCTACGGGCTCACACACACACCCGATCGCTTCGAGCAACGCTGGCTCCAGCCACGAACGCCGATCAAAGGCCTCTATCTCACCGGCGCGGACATCTGCTCCGCCGGCGTGGGTGGGGCGCTGATGGGGGGACTCCTGTGCTCCTCGGCGGCGCTCAATCGCAACCTCGTCGCCTCCGTGCTTGGCAAGAAGTCGCGCCGCACACTCGGCCACGGCGAAGAACCGCTTCCCGCTACGCGTTAGCTCACCCGCCACCCCGCCCAGGGCGCCGCCCGCTAGCCGCCTATCGCTTCGCGCAGGCCGCTCACCGCTTGCATCACTCGGCCCGTGTGTCTTTCCACGCTCTCATCGAGCAGTCGCTGCGTAGTCGTCCACGCTTGTTGATGGCAACGCCGAACGATCTCTTCATCGTCGGCGGCTTCGGGACCGTAGTCCCACTGGATGGGTTTGCCGACGACATAGCTCACGCGCACGGGGAGCGGAAAGGCGCCGAAGCCCGCGTAAATCGGAAAGACGTACTTCTCGCCGAGAAAGCGCGCGACGCCTTTGCCGATGAGGCGCTTCCGGACCCAATCGCGCGTCGCCAGTTGGACGTACATCTCCTCGGTGCCGACGCTCGCGATCGGAATCACGGGCACGCCGGTGAGTAGGGCGACACGCACGAATCCCGTGGCGCGCTCCCACAGAAGCTTGTAGCGATCTTCGGGCTTCTTGAGCGCCTCGGCTGCGCCTCCAGGGTAGACCAGCACGAGCTGGTCGTCTGTGAGCAGTGAGAGCGCGTTTTCGGGCGTGCCTTCGAGCACACCCATTTGCGAAACGAGAGCCTGCATGCCGGGTGCCTTGAAGATCACGTGATCGGCGAGAGCCCGCACAGGCCGGCCGGTCCGCTCGTAGATGAGCTTGACGAGCACGGAGAGATCAAACGCGAAGTGCCCGTGGTTCGAGACGAGGATCGCACCGCCTTGGGTTGGGATGTGCTCGATTCCCTCCATGCTCGCTCGAAACCAGCCCGCAAGGAAGCGGCTGCGTGCGAGCGCACGCTCAAACGCCTCGATGTCGAGCTCTTCCACGTCCGAGAAGATTGCGGGGAGGGGCGCATTCTGCAAGCCGCTGAGTCGGTCATCCGCTGCCTATGGTTCCCGAGCCTTCGTGGGCCCCAAGGCACGGCGTCGTGTCTCGGTGCCCACGGCGCGATGCGCCGCGGACTCGCATTCACGGGGAAATGCGACTGGCATGCGCCTTGCGACGGCTCTTGGCGTGCTGAACCGCTGCAAGCCCACGCTGTTGCTTCTCGCGTTTGCTCTCTGCCCAAACGGAACCTCCGCAGAAGAGGGTGCGATGTTCCCTGCGTCAGCCCTCGAGCCGCGCCGGATGCTTTGGATCTACGACAGCACCGGCACCGAGCGCCCGCGGGAGGAGCTCTTGTGTGGTTCCAGGGCAACGCGAACCGCACGAGCACTTCTGGGCGAGTGGGTATCCCAAGAGGCATCTCTCGAATGCGAGCCACAAGACGGACTTTTTCGATGCGCCGTACACAATGCTTCATCTCGAGAAGCGGTCGGGGCTATGGTCGCGAAATCACCGCGTTCCTCGAGACATAACCTCGTCGCGGTGTATCGATACAATCCATGGGACACCAGCTTCGGAGAGCAACGGCGCAAGCGAGCGTTCGTAGAGCGGGCCTCCGAGATCGACTGCACGACCGGGCCTCGCCGCGTGTGGCATCCTCCGCATCGAAACGGCCTCATGGCCCGTATCGAACGACGTCTCCTCGCGGGTGATCCACATCTGCTTGAAAAGAAGATCATCTCAGGGAACGCCGGAATCACGGCTCCAGACGATACCGACCCCGGAACCCACGTCTTCGAAACCCGAGCGCCGCTCGCCATCCCCGTGGCCGCCACCATCCACACCGCATGCCGAAGCTGTGGTCGAACCACCGCACGATGTGTCGAGTGCAGCGTCATCACCGGGATGGGGTGCTGGTCCTGGCGTGCGCTCTTCGTGCTGACCGATCCCCACGGAAAGATGAAGCTCAGAGCCGACATCACGGGCGAACCCGTGCCGCCTCCGTTTGGCCAGCCCGCAGCGTGGGTGACCCAGCTCGAAGAGCACCTCGGCCTGAATCCCGGCGCTCCGGAGAAAAGTTTACATAATATATCTTCTGCGAAATAGGCCGTGAGCATGGGCCTTCCCTAGGAGGTAGCGCCTTACTCAGGTCACGAAGATGACGTACATCAGAAGCGTGCACAGGGCCGCGGCCGCGAGGACGACCCAAGCGTAGTAGCGA
>CAJIBX010000190.1_pt1 | contig 28953 bp, 25 predicted proteins | sample 9199471 | NCBI WGS metagenome assembly CAJIBX01 (sample SAMEA7708317, study PRJEB35096) | sediment metagenome | biome: marine neritic benthic zone biome [ENVO:01000025]; feature: sediment [ENVO:00002007]; material: shallow marine sediment [ENVO:03000034] sea grass bed [ENVO_01000059] ...
CCCGATCGACGATCCGCTCGCTCGGCCTCTGGATCTGGTGCGCAGACTCGATGAGCTCCGCGCCGCGTACGAAGGACCTGAGCGAATCGCGATCGCCGGACATCCCTATACGATGACGATGGTCAGCGAGGCGTCTCGTCACGACGTGCTGCTCTTTGCGCCGCTTACGGCAATCGTGCTGATTCTGCTGTTGGTCTTCCTCTACCGGAGCGCTTGGGCAGCCATCATCCCGCTCACGGCCGCGGGGTCGGTATCTATCCTCGTGATCGGCTTACAGGCCTTCCGGAACAAACCGCTTTCGGAGATGGAGGGAATGCTCCCGACACTGTTCCTCGCGATCGGCGTAGCGTATTCCATGCACCTGCTGGACCGCTACGCGAAGGGCCAGGGTTCCGCAACGGAGCGGACCACGGCGGCGCTGAGAAGAGTTCTCTTTCCGGTGGTCATCAGCGGCATCACCACGATTGCAGGATTCTCCGCGTTGATCACCAGTGGGATGGCAGGCACTCGAGGATTCGGTACGCTCGGCGCTTTCGGCGTTGCTTTGATGACCGTCGCTGTCATCACCGTGGTTCCGGCGATGCTTGCCACCGTGGCACCGCGACTCACACCTTTGGGGACGGAGCCGCTCACCACGCGAACTCTACGCGGCCTCAGGCATGCGGCATCCAGGTGGCCCACGGCGATCATGCTTGGATTCGTTGCATTCACGCTGCTGGCGACGCTGGGCGCGAGCTTGATCAAGGTAGACACAATCTTCATGGACTGGTTTCCCAAAAAACATCAAGCGCGGACGGACATTCGAGCCCTACAGGACGCGGGGATTGGCACGACCGTGACCTACTTGACCATCGACACCGGAAAGACGAATGGCGCCCTCGACCCGGAAACCCTCAACGGCGTTCATCGCCTTTCGGAGCGCGTGGAGGCACTTCCATACGTTGCCTCGGCGAGCTCGCTGGAACCGTTTCTTCGAGACCTGCACCAGGTGGTGAGCGGCGAGCGATCCGCTGGGCTGCCCCAATCACAGGCACTGCTATCGCAGTACATTCTGCTCCAATCGAGCAGCGAGTTTGCATCCCAGATCGATAGGCTCGTCGATTTTGACCGTCGCTACCTAAGCGTCGCATTGCGAACGAACATCAACAGCTCGTCGGAGTGGTGGCCCGCAAAGAGAGACATAGAAGCGATCGTCAGCGAAGAGCTCCCGGCCGCTGCAACGTCGATCTCCGGGGCATTTTCGTTGATGTTTGAAGCTTCGGACGATATTGCCTACGAGCAAAGCCGAAGCCTGATGATTGCCTTGGCCATCATCGTACTTGCGCTCATGCTGGGATTGGGGTCAGTCAAGTTGGGCCTGCTCACCCTCCCCTCTAACGTGATACCGGTCTTGGCATCGTTTGGGCTCATGGGTTGGTTGGGGGTCCCGCTCGACAGCGTCAACAGCATCATCGCATGCACCGTTCTGGGAATCATCGTCGACGACTCGGTCCACTTCGTCGTGTCCTACCGAAATCACTTGGCATCAGGATCCACGTCGCACGCTATCGACAAGGCTTTTGGCACGGCCGGGCGCCCGATTCTCTTCACAACCATTGCAATCACCGGATCGTTTCTCGTTTTTCTTTTCTCGAGCTTCGAGGGCATCTTTCAGGTCGGTCTTCTCGCCAGCGCAGCAGTCGTCGTCGCCCTCTTCGCCGACCTATTGCTACTGCCCGCTCTGCTCAGTCGCTTTGCGCCGGCCCCCACGCTCACCGAAACGTCCAGAGAGCGTCGGCGACCCCGGACCGGCTCCGCGCTGGAAGCCCTATCGCTCATGCTCCGATCTCGCTCGGCACAGAAGAGGCCTACGTTTGGTCACGCCGACTTCGTTTGGCTCATTCACCCTCGGGGTTTGAGTGACGTGAGCTTTGTCTTTCCCGCCGTGGCGAAGCTACCCAACACGATAAAGCGTTGGCTCTTGCGCAGCCTCTGGCCCATTGTTGCCGGCACGGTAAGCGGGCTTCGAGATCACAATGGGCAGCCGGTCCGCGGCCTGGTAGTCGCCATTCCAATGACAGCACGACAGCTCTGCGAAACTCCCCAGGCGGGATTGCGCAAGATTCGGCAGTGTCTTGCACTCAGTGAAACCGCGGGAGCGCGTGCAGTGGGGTTCGGCGGCCACACCGGCTGGCTTACTGGTGGTGGCACCCTAATTGGTGACCTAAACCTCGCAGCCGCTCCAGGTTGCGCGGTAGCCTCGGTTGTCGCGGTAGACATTCTCCAACGCGCATGCGCACTACGAGGCATCGAGCTCGGAAAAGCCACGGTTGCCGTAGTCGGCGCAGGCGGAGCGGTAGGCACTCGCGCCTCGAGACTACTCGCGCCTAAGGTTGGTAGGCTGGTTCGAATCGATCTGCCGGCCAAGCTGGAGGAGCTGCGCGAGGAGGAGTTGCCCGTCGAAGATCTGTGCACGTCCGACCTATCGTTGACGAGCACTGCGGACGCCATTCTGTGCGCGACGAATCATCCTGGCGCCCTCATTCCTATAGACGAACTGAAACAGGGCGCAGTCCTAGTCGACGACTCCGCTCCGTCAAACGTCGATCCCTTGCTTGCAAACAAGCGACCGGACGTGCTTTTTCTCGATGGGTCAGCGGCCAGCGTCCGTGGTCTGACTACAAAGCTGAATCTCGAGCAGATCGACCCCAACGATGTCCCGAGTTGCCTTGCCGAAACCGCCCTGCTGGCTCTATGTCCAGACGGAGCGATGGAGCTGGCAGACGCCAGCGCGGAAGGCCTTGCTCGTGTGGGAAGCGCCATGTCTGGCCACGGAATCAGCGGCGCACGACTTCGCACGCTCAGCGGCGACCTCGTGGACGAGGTCGGATTAGAAACTGGTCAACGAGTAGCCTGAATGATAGTCAGTTCGTGCCTGATCGCTGAGTGGAGAATCTGATGTCTAGGGTGAAGGGAGATCCGCGACTGGAAGGTTTTCGAGAGCCGGACTACTCCATCGATGTCGACTTCGCGGCGCAGATCGCCGCCGTGCCGGAGAGTGGCACGATCAAGGGCATGTTTCTCAGCGAGCTCGTTGACGAAATAGAACAGTACGCTCCGGACCAACGAGGACAGATACCGCTGGCGCAGCGAAGGTACCTCTCCTTTAGTGACTACTCACAGCGCGACTACTTGCGGCTGCTGGAGCATGTAGTCGCGCTAGTACATCCGGACCTCCCAACGGGCGAGGGAGTCCGGCGAATAGCTTGGAACGCGTTTCCCAGATTTGTAACCTCGAGGATTGGGCGCATCGTCGTGGGCGTGTTCTTGGACGACTTGGATCGCTTGGTCTCTGCGATGGCGACGGCTACCCGTTATTGCATCTCTCCCGGGACTGTGAAGGCCGTCCGTATGGGGGAAAGATACTGGCACTACCAAATAAGGGACATGCGAGGTGCAACGACACCCTACTTCGCCGGTGCTTCCGAGGGTGTCTTGAAGCACTACGGGCTGACGCCTGAGGTACTGATCCGCGACGTGGGTCCCGGCAACTTCGATCTGTCGATTCAGTGGACCGGAACCCGGGACTCCGGGCATGAGTCTTAACGGCATTGGCGAGCTCATGACCGCGATCGGTCTCGCGGGGCTGCTCTGGGCGGAGGCGACCAAGCGACCCAAGGTCCGGGCCGTCACCAAGACTCTCGCGTCTGCGGGCTTCATCGTGGCGGCATTTGGTTTCGGAGCGCTCGAATCGACGTACGGCAAGACCATCCTCGTGGGGCTCGTTTTGGGGGCCATCGGTGACGTGTGCCTGCTCGGTGACAAGAAGGCGCCTTTCATCGCGGGTCTGGTGGCATTCTTGCTAGGCCACATCGCCTACGTGGTGGCGTTTGCCTCACTCGGGTGGAGCCAGACGCACGCGCTCCTCGCCGCCGCAATCCTGGTCGTGGTGCTCGGCGCGATCGCGAAGTGGGTGCTCCCCCACGCCAAGGGCTTCGGCGGCCCGATCATCGCATACATGGTCGTCATCGCAGCGATGGTGGTCACCGCCTTCAGCGCGTGGGGAAGAGGTGCCCCATGGATGGTTCCTGTGGGCGCGGTCCTGTTCACCGTGTCGGACATCGCGGTGGTGCGTCACCGATTCGTCACACCCGGCTTTTCCAACAAAGTCTGGGGACTTCCGCTTTATTACGCCGCCCAGCTGCTCATCGCTTGGAGCATTGCGGCCGTCTAGGTGTCAGACACCCCTTCTCAAAGACCCTCGTTTGTGGTTCGTATTCCCGGCATCAGCACGCGGGAGAGCTCATGAACACCGTCTATCCATATCCACAGTCACAAGGCGTTACCAACATCGCCGTGGGAATCATTCTGTCGATCATCACCTTTGGAATCTACGGGCTGTACTGGCAATACAAGCAGATGGCCACTCTGAACGGATGGCTCGGCCGGGATGAGTTCTCGTTCGGCATTTGGTTGTTATTGACGATCGTGACCTGCGGCATCTTTGCGCTGTACTACGAGTACAAGATGGCCAAGGGAATCGTCGAGGTGCAGGAGATCGCCGGCCTACGGGAATCGAACGACTTGCCGTTGATCTGTCTCGTGCTTTCGATCTTCGGTCTGTGGATCGTGTCAGTCGCCATTCAGCAAGCGGAGATCAACAAGTTCTATGGAGAGACTGCGGACTACTAACGATCGAATCCTCGCGATGGGATTCCTCGCCGCTGTAGGCGTCGTCGCCATGGTGGTTGCGTGGTCCGGCACGGCCCCGGGCGATCTTCACTTCGTTCCGTGTCTGTTTCATGCCCTCACGGGAATTCCTTGTCCGGGCTGCGGCATCACGCGCGCGTTCGTTGCCCTCTTCCATGGCGACTTCGCGCAAGCGTGGGCTCACCATCCATTCGTTTACCTGCTCGCCGCGCTGGCGATCGGCACGGCCCTCGGGCCGTCGAGCCTGCGTCGCGCCTGGCAGTCTGTACCTGGGCCGGCCCGCAGCGGCCTCCTCTTGCTGGGCGTCACTCTATGCCTGACCCGGTGGGCGTTGATCCTCTAGTGCCGGTTCGGAAGGCGCCTTTTGTCGTCGGGCAGGTCGAGCGCGAGCGTGTCTCCTGGGTTCAAGATGTTCTTCGGATCGAAGTGGCGCTTCAGCGCTCGTAACACCTCGAGCCCGTTCTTTCCGAGCTGACCTTCGAGCCAGGGAGCGAGCATCTTGCCCACGCCGTGGTGGTGGCTGATCGCTGCACCCGATGCCTGGATCGCGTCGATGATGCCTGCCTGAAAGCTCACGTACTCCTCGAGATCCAGACGCGCGATGAAGATGAAGTAAAGGTTGGCTCCCTGCGGATAGCAATGGGACATGTGGCACATGCAGACTGTTTGCGGACGGCTCTTGCAGAACGCGCGCACATGCTGATGCACATGGTGCAAATTCGCCCAGTTGGTGGCGCATTCGAGCGTGTCGATGACGATGCCGTAGTCCTGTAAGTCCTCGCGCATGTAAGGGTCTCTGAACCGACCGTGCTCCCAGCGCTTGGTGATGAAGCCCGTCCCCGACATCGCACCATAGGCCTTGCACACTTCACCCAATCGCTGCCGAACCATGCGCGTGTAGGCGTAGTCACCGTCGACCGTACCGAGCATCAAGCAACGCTTGCCTGGCTGGTAGCCGCGCATGCGGACGAGCCGGTCGATGGGCGTCCCGTCGACGCCGTAGAGCTTGAACCCGATATCGGTCTCTTCCGCATCGGAGAGTCGAAACACGGAGGGCCGCCCAAACTCGGACTGCATGATCTCGCGCACCGCAGCCGTGCCTCGCTCCCAGTCGGGAAAGATATAGCTGAAGCGGCGCGTGTTCTGGGGCTGATGGCGAAAGACCTTGAGCGTGACCGCCACCAGCACGCCGTACGCGCCCTCGCTCCCGATCATGATCTGATCGAGATTGGGACCGGTCGCGTAAGCGGGGATGTCGGCGGTCCTCAGGGTGCCGACGGGCGTGCAGTATTCCTGGCTCAGCACGATGTGCTCGATCTTGCCGTAGTAGGTCGAGTTCTGGCCGGCCCCACGCGTGACGACCCAACCACCGACCGATGAATACTCGAACGATTGCGGGAAGTGCCCGCAGGTATAGCTGCGCTTCGCATTGAAACGCTGCGGTGCCTCGTTGAGCGCCTGCTCGAGCGCCGGACCGAAAATGCCCGGTTCGACCGTCACCGTTTGGTTCAGCTCGTTGAAGGCGAGGACACGATTCATGTGCGTGTGCAGGTCGAGGGAAACGCCGCCTTTCACGGCCTCGGTGCCTCGGGTAACGCTGGACCCAGCACCGAATACGTATACGGGAACGCTTTGCTCGTCGCAGTATTTGATGATCGCCGCCACGTCGTTCTTGTCGCGCGGATGGAGCACCAAATCGGGGAGGTTCTCGACCTTCTGTCTTCGCAGCCGAAGCAGGTCGAGCATCGTCTTTCCGTAGGACACGCGAATGCGCGTGTAGGTGTCCCGACTCACGTTCTCGTCACCGAGCAGGCCGACGAAGTGGTCGACATGGCGCGAGTCGAGTGAGACGGGCACTTCGACCTGGACTTCCTCGAGACCAAGGTTCTCTGATCGCTTGAAGTGCTCATCGGTGAGGCCGAAGGTTTCCTTCATGACCGCATACAGACCCGGGTTTGGGTGCTTGTATTCCTCGGGAGCGCCCCACTTGAAGAGGGACCGGTAAGAGCGCTCCGGCAACACGCCTTCGAACCACGACGGGAGAAACGAATTCTTGCTGCTCATCGTGCGCCGACCTTAGCACCGAAAGGCGTGGCCGTGCGGTCAACGAGCTCTAGCAACGCCTCGATACATGTACGCAAGCACGGAGAAACCTCGATGCTGAAAGCGTTCGAGCGAAGTCAGCTCGAAACCGCCCTTTTCGACCACCTCGTCGATCGAGCGGTTCATGTTGCAGCCGTCGGCGAATCGGCGCCAATACGGATTGAGTCGGTCCTGCCAGCGCGCGGTGCCAGGGCGGGGGCTGCGGCCGTGCTCGATGAAGAGGTAGCTCCCGCCTGGTTTGAGTACCCGCCGCATCTCCCCGAGCGCGGTGTGTGGGTCTGGAATCGAGCACAGGGTCCACGTCGTGACCACGCAATCGAAGCGAGCTGCGTCGAACGGAAGCTCGCCGTCGGCCCGCAGAGTGGTGCGTTCGACGGAAAACGGCGCCTCCGCAATTCGCTCTTCGACGGCTTTCACGCCCTTGGTCTGCATCGGGTCGATACCTGTGACTGACTCCACCGCAGAGTTGTAGTGCCGAAGATTGAGACCCGTCCCGAATCCGACCTCGAGCACGTCGCCGCGTGCCTCGGCGAGCGCGTCCGGGCGAAGGTCATCCATGATGCGCATCGCCCAGTCTTGAATGTGAGGTTTGATCCGGTCGCGTAAGCCCATGGCGTTCTACTCCGATTGAAGCGTCGACAGCTTGTCGCGGTGCTTTTCTTGGATGGCGTTGTAGTCATCCTGGGTGAGGTTCATCCCCTTGGTGATGCGGCGCAATTGCACCGTCTCGGAATGCGTGAGCACTTGGTCCGCAACGGCTAGCTCCACGAGGACCTCCAGGATCTCGAGTCGAAGCGTTCGGTCCGCCAGCTCGCGGAGGTCGCGCGTCCAATCATGATCGCCCATGAGCGCCACCTGCCCGATATCGTCCGCGAGGAGACCGCAGATCGCATCGACCCCCTCTGTGCTGAGCCCGTGGACTCGGCTGAGCTCTTGCCGGAGCGCGTCCTCCTCTTCGGAAGAGTAATCGCCATCGGCGTAGGCGACCCGCGCGAGGAGCCCCGCGACCGCGATTACGATGCGACGCGTAGCATCATCGGCTTCGGCCAGATAGCGCTCGACGATCTCCGCGAGGCGCTGGCGCGCGTGGGGTGTGTCATCTTGTGGTGTGCGCCGTCGAAACACCACGAACGTCCTACCGCGGCCGAGTCGCTCATGCCAGGCATTCCCCCTCATGTACTAGCTCTTGCACGAGCGGACCATCGAAAACCCACTGCGGAGTTACGCATTTTCCCGTATAGTTCGCGCCTTATGACATCCCCAGCTTCGGCCGACGCTCGCCACGCGGCTCCCCTCCTTATATCGGCTTTCGTCACTGCCTTGGCTCTCTCGGTAGGCTGTAATGAGACCACCTGTCCCGAGGGGGCTTCGGGCGCGCTGTGCAGTACGGACCTGCCCCGCTGCGACGACTACGACGGGCTCCGCCGGCCGTTCTGGGGCGATACCCATGTGCACACCACCCTGTCTTTCGACGCCAACACTTCAGACACGCGCCTCGGCCCCGAAGACGCCTACCGCTTCGCCCGAGGCGAAACCGTCGGCATCCAGCCGCACGATGCCGAAGGCAACCCAACCCGAACGTACACCATCGATCGCCCGCTCGATTTCACCGCCGTCACTGATCACTCCGAGTTCCTTGGAACAGTGGTTCTATGCGAGGACCCGAGCTCGCCACAATACGACACGGAGGAATGCACGCGATTCCGTGAAGTGCCTGCGGACGCTTTCGACGAGCTTGCAGCGCTGCTGGTGTTCGAAGCCGGATACCCCAACCTCTGCGGCCGCGATGGCACCGCGTGCATCAACGAAGGGCTCGACGTGTGGAAAGGGATTCAAGACGCCAACGAGCAGGCCAACGACCATTGCAGCTTCACGAGCTTCGTCGCCTACGAGTGGACGTGTAACCCCAACTCCAACAACCTCCATCGCAATGTCATCTTCCGGAACGAGATCGTGCCCGAACGAGTCACGAGCTGTTTCGAGGAGGGGCAGGTCGAAGGCTTGTGGGAAAAGCTTCGCTCCGATTGCTTAGACGCCGACACCGGGTGTGACGTCCTTACGATTCCGCACAACTCCAACCTCGCGAGCGGCACTTTCTTCGAGGACAAGACCCGCGACGGGAACCCCTTGGATGCCGAGTACGCCTCGGAAAGGGCGATGATGGAGCCGGTCATCGAGCTCTATCAGCACAAAGGGGCCTCGGAGTGCTTGCCCGACGCCCCCCTGATCAGCGACGAGCTCTGCGGCTTCGAGGTGATTCCCTACACGAACTTCGTCGGCACCAACTTCGGCATTCCACAGACTCCACTATTCCCGCAGGACTTCGTGCGTGGGGCGTTCGGCGAAGGGCTCGAGTTCGAAGAGACACTTGGCGTCAATCCCTTCAAGCATGGCATCATCGCCGCCACCGACACGCACGCGGCGATTCCGGGCGGGGCGATGGAAGCGGAGTACCCGGGGCACGGCGCGGCGGTGTCGTCCGGTATCGATGAGGGCGGCTTCTTCGACGACCCCTACATGAGCGCAGGCGGTCACGCCGCGGTCTACGCCGAGGAGAACTCGCGCGAAGCGATCTTCGAGGGGTTTCGACGCAAAGAGACGTACGGCACCAGTGGCCCCCGCATGACGGTTCGCTTCTTTGGCGGCTGGGACTACCCGACCGACATCTGCGAATCGACCGAGCTCGTGCGCACCGGCTACGACCAAGGCGTTCCCATGGGGGGCGACCTGTCTTCACCGCCGAGCGACACGGCAAAGCCAGTCTTCGTGTTGTCCGCACTGCAGGACCCCGGCACGGCCGAACGGCCGGGCACTCCGCTGCAACGCATTCAAGTGATCAAGGGCTGGCTCGACGCGACGGAGGGCTTTCAGCTCGAGGTCGTCGAGGTTGCGGGCAACCCCGACAACGGCGCCTCGGTCGACCTAGAGACGTGCGAGCCCACCGGCCCGGGTGAGAGCATGCTCTGCGCCCGTTGGATCGATGAAGAGTTCGACCCGACAGAGCGTGCGTACTACTATGCGCGCGTCGTCGAGAACCCAATATGTCGCTGGACGACCGCGCAGTGCGTCGAAGGCAACTACGACTGCGAGGACCCAAGCACGCAACTCGATCGTGACTGCTGTGATCCCGTGCTCGGGCTCAACGCGATCTGCGAGACCGTCGACTGCGAGAACCCGGACGGCCTGTCGTTCCGGGAAAAGCGCTGCTGCCTCGAAGACACGCTACAAATCGAGCCGATCATCCAAGAGCGCGCGTGGACGTCTCCGATCTGGTACAGCCCCGCACCGCCGAACTGACTTCGACCGACGATGCAGTACTTCGAAGACATCAAAGTAGGCGAAGTCCAGGAATCGACCGAGTCGTACGAGCTGACGCGGGACGAGATCATCGAATTCTGTTCGATTTGGGACCCGCTGCCGATTCATACCGACGAGGCAGCGGCCGCTCAAAGCCCGGTCGGCAGGTTGTTCACCTCGGCGATTCACAGCATTGCGATCGCGATTCGTCTTGGGCACACCATGGTGTCCGAGCCCACCGCGACCGTCGCGGGACTGGGGTGGGACCACGTTCGTTTTCACGCGCCGGCGTGCGCCGGCGATCGTTTCAAGGTTCGCGGCGAGATCCTCGAAGCCCGACCGTCGAAGAGCAACCCCAAGGTGGGGATCATTCGCAGCTCACTCGAGTTGATCAACCAGGACGGGCAGACGGTCGTCAGCTTCGACACGGCCGCCTTGATAGAGCGCCGTCCGTGAGGTTCACGCCTTTTTGACCAAGCGATATCCGATCAGGACGACGACCGCCCCTGCTACCGCAATTCCAAGGCTTCGGATGTTGAAGCCCGTGACCTCCCCGAACCCGAGCGAAGTGCCGATGTAGCCCCCGACGAGGGCGCCAACGACGCCGAGGCCGGTCGTCACGATGAGTCCCCCCGGGTCGTCTCCGGGCATGACGAACTTGGCGATGATGCCGGCGACCAGGCCAAAGATGATCCACGAGAAAATACCCATTGCGACAGCCTCCTAGACGCATGTTTACCACACAGTTCGCTCGGTCGTTGAGCGTGCAAATTCTTCGCATTGACCCGAGGCCTGATCCTTGTGAATCTGTCGCTTCTCCTGTTTTCAGAAGGTAGGCAAACCATGGATGGACGCTTTGCGTTTGTGTTGCTGATAGCGATAGCTGCAGTCGGGCTTCCGGGCACCGTGCCCACTAGCCACGCCGAGGAGGCGTATGAAATCCGACTCGCAACGCTCGCCCCGGCGGGCTCCTCATGGATGAAGGTCTTCAATGCGTGGAACCAAACCCTTCGCCGGGAAACCGAGAATCGCCTGCGCTTGCGCTTCTACCCCGGCGGCAGCCAGGGCGACGAGCGCGATTTCGTTCGTAAGATGCGAGTGGGTCAGCTCGATGGCGGCGCGGTCACAGCGACGGGGCTCAGCATGCTCGTCAGACCCGTCTTGGTGCTCGTCGTTCCTGGTCTGCTCACGACCTACGAACGACTCGACCGCGTCCGCGCCAAGATGGACGCGCGGTTCGAGAAGATGTTCGAAGACGAAGGCTACAAGCTGCTCGGATGGGGCGACGCCGGCCAAACCCGCCTCTTTTCTGAGAACAAGCTCGAGAGCCCCGCGCAAATCAAGTCCCAGCGGGTCTGGGCATGGAAAGACGACCTGATCTTCAACGAGTTCTACAAAGTGATCGGCGTCAATCCGATCCGACTCGGAGTTCCGGAGGTGTATCCCGCGCTACAGACGCGCATGGTCGATGTAGTGGCCGCGTCGGCGCTCGCTGCCGTGTCGCTGCAGTGGTACACACGGGTGAAGTACGTCACCGCCCACAACTCGGCGATCATCGTCGGCGCCACCATGATGCGGAAGAAGAAGTTCGAAGAGCTGCCCCCGGACCTTCAAGCGACGCTACTGAGCACGGCTGAACGCGCTCATGACGTGCTCAACAAGGCGATTCGTCGGGATGATAAGAAGGCATACAGTGTCGTGATGAAGCGCGGCATTGAGCCGGTCGAAGCGGGAGCCCACAAGGCCGAATGGGACAAAGCCCAAAAGCAGGTTCGGGATAACCTCACCGGTCGCATCTATCCGAAGAGCCTGCTCGACGGCGTCGCCGCTGCGGCCGGACCCTAGCTCGCAGCGAAGGGCAAAACTTCGTAACCCCGCGTGAACGTCGAGACGAAGCGCTGCGCGTTGTCGAGGTCCAGCTCATAGTCAGGAAAGCGGGCCAGCGTCTCTTCGAGCCCGATACGGCCCATCAGGCGCGCCAGGTGGGCGCCAATGCAGAAGTGCGGCCCCTGTGTGAACGACATATGCCGTTGAACGTTGCGCGTCACGTCGAGCTCGGCCGCCGTGTCGCCAAACTCACGTTCGTCTCGGTTCCCTGAGGCATAGATCAGGTGCATCTTCGAACCAGCGGGTACTCGTTCGCCGTAGTACTCCACATCTTGGGTGAGGGTTCGGGATAGTCCCTGGACCGGAGCCTCGAAGCGTAGGATCTCCTCGATGGCACCCGGGATGCGCTCAGGCTCGCGGACGAGCAGCGCACGCTGGTCGGGGTGCTCGTAGAGCATGCGCAGGCCGTTCGCGAGCATGTGGTTGGTCGTGTCGTTGCCGCCGGCGATGAACACGAAGCAAAAACCGAGGATGTCCCAGTTGGTCATGCGCTCGCCTTCGACTTCAGCGCGCTGCAGGACGCTCAGCATGTCATCGCCCGGATTTTGCCGGCGCTCCTCGAGGATGTTGATGAAGTACTGAAAGAGCTGAGCCACGGCAACGACCGATTCGTTGATCTTTTCCTGCTCTAGCTGAGCTTGCCCGATTTTGCTGGACCAGTCGTCGAACTGCGCGCGATCCCCCTCAGGCACTCCGAGAATGTTCCCGAGGCTGTACGTAGGAATGGGCGAGGTGAGCAGCTCGACGATATTTGCAGTCGACTGACTCCCGAGTTGGTCTTGCACCAAGTCGAGGCGCTGGCGGACAAAACCACGGATGTTACTTTCCATGTCTTGAACGCGTTCGCGCGTGAACCCCTTGCTGATCAACTTCCTCAGCTGGGTGTGCTTCGGCGGATCCATCATCAAGAAGGTCGGTGCGAGACCGAGGGTCTTCATCTCGTCTTTGATGAAGGTCAGACCCCGCGCGGACGAAAATACCTGCCAGTTTCGCGTGGCGCGGAAAATGTCGTCGAATCTCGAGAGCGCCCAGAAGTCATGCTCGTCGTTTCGGTAGAGGGGGTGCTCGTCTCGCAACTGCGCGTAGACCGGGTACGGGTCCTTCTGAAGCTCGGGGCTAAACGGGTCGTACAACTCTGAGCTCGGGCCCCGGCTCGCCCGACCCGGTTCGGCAGCGGTAGACGTCTCCATGCGATAAGCCTGCCCCAGGCCGCGATCACGTGCAAGACAAAAATCTATTTTTGTCTTACTTCGATGAAGGCCGGCATGACCAGGCGACGTATAAACCCTCGTAGTTCCTTGCTTTTTCGAGAAGGCCCTCGAACCATCGCAAGGGACAGACCGAGTCGAACCAGCCACTCCCCGAGCTCCTCGGCCCGCACGGTATCCCGCAATGACTCGCTCGTATCGGCGCCTTCGATCAGACCTCGCACATCCGACTGAAGCCCCTGGAGCATCGCAGCCGAGCGAAACGGAAGCGAGCCGGTGACCGCTAGCGCATCCGGTTCGAAGAACGGTGCGATTTCGGGATCGTTTCGAATCGATTCGGCGGTAAAGGCTACGGCCTCGACCAAACGATCGGATAGTTTATCGAAGCGCCGCATCTTCTGGGTGAGTCGTCGTCTGGAACGTTCGGCGGCGCGCTCGGCGTAGGCGCGAATCAGATCGTCCTTGGTACGAAAGTAGCGATACACCGTAGCGCGCGAAAAACCCGCCTCTTCGGCGATACGCCCCATCCGGGCATCTGTGACGCCCTTTTCGGTGAACACCACTTTTGCCGCGTCGAGAATTTGACTCTTGGGATCGCCCACCGATCCCGAGTGTACCCGCACGCTCACAGGATGCACAGCCTACGCCGTGAGCTGCGAAGCGAGTTGCTCGGATAGCTTCAATACCAGGCCATAGATCGAGAGCTGGGGATTCGCGCCAATGCTGGTGGGGAACAACGAACCGTCCATCACGTAGAGGTTATCGAGCTGGTGGTACTTCCCCGCGCTGTCGACCACGCTACGGGTTTCGTCTTCGCCCATGCCGCAGCCGCCCATGACGTGGGCACTGCCGACCGTAGAGAGGTAGGGCTTGATCGGCAGCTGGGCCATCGCCGACTTGGCCTCGTTCCACGACGAATAGAATGGCGCCCGCTTGTGGCCGGGCCGCGCGCGCTTGGCGCCTACGGCGAATTGCATTTCTACCATGGTGAAGAAAGCACGCTTGACCCCGTCGAGGAGGTAGTCGTTCAGGGGATAGTCGATCAGCGGACGATCGCGTTTGTCGAGCTCGACCGTGCCACCTTGGCTCTCCTCGTGGAAGCCGTCTCGCAACAGGGCGATCATCCACTGGTTGTGCGCCAATTGGTCCATGCCCTCGGTGAGCTGCTCGGGCGTCATCGGGCCGAAGAAACCCGAAGCAAACCCTGGCTGAAGTGGGGGGACCTCGAGCTTGAAGCCAGCCGGTCCCGAGACCTCCAACCATTGGAAGTGATCGGAATAGATCGACTGCGGCGCGCCGTAGAAGGGATGGATCCCTTGTTCGAAGATGGCGATCGAGAGCGTCGTGGGATGCAGGAACGTGCGTTTGCCGACACGCTCGTGCGGATCGGGCACCTTAGACCGAAGTAGAACCCCCGGATTGTTGATCGCGCCACCGGCGAGCACCGTTCGTTTTGCCCGCACAGTGACTTTGTGAGCGCTGGGCTCCTTGGCCTTCTTGTCGAGGGCGACGGCCTCGACTCCTTGCACGACACCACCTTCGAAAAGAACTCGCTCGACGCGGGCCCGGTGAATCAACTTGGCCTTGTGATCCAGCGCGCCGGGAATGGTCGTCACCAGCATCGACTGCTTGGCATCGACCGGACATCCGAGGCCGCAGTAACCCAGGTTCAGGCAGCCACGCACATTGCGCGGAATGACCTTCCACTCGTACCCCATCTTTTGCGCCGCCCGACGTAGGGTTTCGTTGTTGGGGTTGGGCGGCTGCGTCCACGGCGCGATGTTCAAGCGCTCTTCCATGCGCTCGAAGTACGGGGCCATCTCCGCTACGGTGCAGCCCTTTACGCCCATGTTCTCAGCCCAGTAGTTGAGTGTGGGCTCCGGCGTGCGGAAGCTCGATGTCCAATTGACGGTCGTGGAGCCGCCCACCGAGCGACCCTGCAAGATCGGAATCGCGCCATCCTTGGTCGCTCGACCCGTGCCCTCCTGATAGAGGTCGCGATATGCTTCGCGTTCGTTCATGTCGAAGTAGCTCGAGCTCTTGAGCGGCCCCGCTTCGAGCATGATCACGCTGAGGCCCGCCTTGCTCAGCGTTTCGGCCGCAGTTCCGCCCCCCGCGCCCGTCCCGACGATGACGACATCGGCTTCGAGCTCGACCGATTGGCCGAGCTCGCTCGCGTCGGTGATGTCCCAACCGCGCTCGGCGGCAGCCCGGTACGGATCGCTCGCGCTGCCGAGCTTTAATGCAGACAGATCGGTCATGTCGCCACCTTCTGCGGTGGGCCGGGGTACGCCGCGTGCGCCGCCGCGTACTCGGGAACGAGGTAGTAACTGCTGCCCACCAAGCGAACGACGGCCGCGTAGATCGCGTTCATGAGACCGATACCGCTATCACGAAGCTTGTCGAGCGAAGCCTCGGCGTCCTCGACCGAGGCGTTGGCCCAACTCGACCATTGCCCCGCGAGCAGCGCTCGGGTCGGCGCGAAGCTCAGAACATCGAACGCCTGCCGCAACACATCGACCACGCTCCAAGAGAGGTCATCGAGGAGCACATCGAACGACTCCAAGGTGCGTTCGATCGCCTTACTATCGTCCGCTGCGATCTTGCCCTTCATCACCGCGGGGATCATCGCGCGAAAAAGCTCGACGTCGCTCGCCCGTAACACCTTCATGCCGGTGGCCGCTTCGCTCGACGCGCATCCGCTCAACCAAGCGCCTGTGCTCATCGTCGTGAGCGCCGCCGCGCCGGCAGCCGAGAGCTTCAAGAAGTCCCGGCGATCCGTCCGTAGGGTTCGGTCGAGTTCCAACATCGGGGATCTCGGAGTCTACTCCCAATTGGCCACCGACCGTCCAGCGAAAAAGAGCGGACGGATCCCCAAGGGTTAGCGGCCACCGTCCGCGTCCACCGGAGGTCCAGGACAGGCGGGGTGGTTTTTCACCAAGTCTGCTACCCTCCGCCGCATGACCCAAGTGCATCCCACCAACGGCGGCTCAGCCCAACAACATCTACGCACCGCCACCCCACGCGTCGAACCGAGCGAGGTGGAGAGGATTTTCCGGGCTCAGCAGGCCAATCAGTACAACGTCGCTGCGAGTACGGCGAAGCAACGCAGTGAAAAACTGCGTCGCCTCCATGACGCCATCATGAAGCATCGCACGGCCATTCAAGAAGCGCTTCATGCGGACTTCCGAAAGCACCCAAGCGAGGTGGACCTGACCGAGGTGTACCCGATCGTCGCAGAGATCAAGCACGCCCGACGCCACCTCAAGAAGTGGATGAAGCCTCATCGCGTCGCCACGCCGCTGGCACTGATGGGGACGCGCTCCTACATCCATTACGAGCCCAAAGGCGTGGTGTTGATCATTTCGCCCTGGAACTTCCCGTTCAACCTGACCTTTGGCCCCCTCGTTGCTGCAATCGCGGCGGGCAACTGCGTGATGATCAAGCCGTCCGAGAACACGCCTCACTCCTCCGCATTGATGAAGAGAATCGTGGAGGAAACATTCGATGAAAACGAGGTCGCCCTCGTCGAGGGAGCCATCGATGCGGCGCAGGCAGTGTTGGCGCTGCCGTTCAATCACATCTTCTTCACCGGTGCGCCGTCGATCGGTAAGGTCGTCATGAAGGCGGCGGCCGAGAACCTGGCGTCCGTGACGCTCGAGCTCGGTGGCAAATCCCCGACGATCGTGGACCAAACGGCCAACGTGGACGAGGCCGCAAGCCGAATCGCTTGGGGGAAGTACCTCAACAATGGCCAGATCTGCATCGCTCCGGACTACCTGTTCGTGCACGAAGACAAGAAGGACGAATTCATCGACAAGTTCCGCGCGACCATCAAGTCCCTCTATGGGGCGGACGTCCGCCAATCGCCGGATTACGCGCGCATCGTCAACGATCGGCATTTCAAGCGAGTGGCAGGCTACCTCGAAGACGCGCGGGCCAAGGGGGCCACGTTCGCGGAGGGCGGCTCAGTCGACGAGAGCAGTAACTACATCGAGCCGACCGTCGTCACGGACCTGGAGATGACCTCCGACCTCATGACCGACGAGATCTTCGGTCCGGTACTGCCCGTTTATGGTTTCCGCGACCTCGAAGAGCCCATCAACGTCATCAACTCCAAAGAAAAACCGCTTGCGCTCTACATCTACAGTAAGAGCAAGAAGAACATCGACCGGATCATCGACAGCACGCGCGCCGGCGGCACTTGCATCAATCACAACGCGATCCACTTCTTCAACAACAACCTGCCCTTTGGCGGCTCCAACAACAGCGGCATCGGCAAAGGCCACGGGCTTCACGGGTTCCAGGCATTTTCGAATGCGCGAGGTGTATTGAAGCAAGTGCTGCCCTTTAGCGCACTTCAGCTCATGACGGCGCCCTACACCAAGTTCAAGCAAACGCTGATCGACCTCAGCATCAAGTACTTCTAGTTGGGGTTCAAATAGCCGGCTTCTCGTAGGCGCTGTTTTGCGGGCGCCGGCCAGTTGAATGTGGCGACTTGTTTCGGCGTCAGGCGCATCATTCGGTAGATCGTCGCGCGGGCCGCTTCATCCTTGCGAAGATCGGGATTGAGGAACTCCCACACCGTCTTTCCGTCGCGGGTCACTTCGAATACGCGCCCGTGGGGTGAATCCGTGATCAGCACGTTTCCATTGGGAAGCCGTTGCGCTCCTCCACGCGAGCGACTGAAGAAATCGGTCGGCGGATCTCCCTCGTAGTGCCATACGATCTTTCCGGTCGCGGGCGCAAGGACCAGTACACGCGAGCGTTTCTTCAGTACTCCATTGTCGAACACCATGATGTTGCCGTCCGGAAGGAGCGATGCATGGTGAGGCCATTGCAGCTCGGCCGTTCCCCAGAACCATTTGATGCGCCGCTTTTTGGGGTCAACGACCGCGATGGCATCGAGATGCCGAGCGCAAAACAGCAGGTCGCCCTCCTCGAACGTAAGCTCATCGGTGTAACGAATGGTCCGTCGCACGATCTCGATCGAGTTCGCGTGGAAAATATCTCTTGGATCGGCGGTCCCGGACCGTGTCTTGGGGGGCTTGGTCTGATGGCCGAGAGCCTTGTCCAACAGTGGAGACACGCCAAGCACCATGTTCACCATGGAGAACCTCTCGAGCGTTTTGCCTCTGTCGTTGAGCGTGACGAAAAGCTCATCCCGAATCGGCCTTTTGAAGCGGGGATGAGCCTTCGGCGACGCCTTCCGGAACGTGATCAGCCTGCCATCTTCATACAGATCGAGGTCGTGGTGAAGCTTACCCCGCTTCTGCCACCGGACCTCCCCTGAGAAATCGAAGCTCACGATGCGATGATTCTGGATCAGCATGAGGATCGAATCGGGGCCGGCGAATTCCACCAGCTTGCAGCGGTCTCGAGCGGTTCCCAGGGGGCGCTCCTCCAGCGAGATCGAGTGCACGAGCTTTCCGTCCATGTCCACGAACTGAAGCGTTTCCGAGTTCTCTGAGCAGTAGTAGTTGAGACCTTTGTACGCGGACCCTGGCAGGTGGGTGATCACGCCGACCTGTTTTCGCTCTTCCTCGTCGATCTCGTCCCAGGTGACGTAGCCGAGGTTTTCGAGGGCCTCCTTTTGCTGTTCTGAAAGAGGCTCGACCGGAATCGGTTCTTTGGCCCGCTCTTTGGGCGTGCAGGACGCGGCGAAGATCAGGACGAACAACGAGGCGCGCATCATTTTGCGTAGGTATCGTAGAGGTAGTCTCGGATATCAGTCGACTCGAACATGCTCGCGCCGGTGTTCGGGTCGACGAGATAGGGGACCTGCATCTTGCCCGAGAGCTCTGTGAACGCATCCCGGTCTGGGCTCCGGCGCGGGAGGTTCCGAAGTCTGTACGGGAGCTCCAACTCGCACAGAGCCTCACGAGCGATGCGGCAAAAGGGCGAGCCTTCATAGGCGTAGAGCTCAAGCAGCTCCTGTGGCTGATGTGCCTCGACGTAGTAGCGACCGCGGGTCGCGCGAAAGCTCGAGGCCAGCATCGACGTGGGAACCGCAAAGGCCCTCTGCCGCAGGAACCACGGCACGCGTCCATTGCCGTACTGGCGAAACACGTAGGCCGCGATGTCTGCGGACTCGTACATGTGCGTATCCGTGTTTGGGTCCACGAGGTACGGAAACAAGGACTTGCCACCCTCGGCGATCACTTTGGGTCGAAAGCGGGGGCCGCCTTTGGGGCACGGATAGACGATCGGATCGAGGGAAAGCGCGGACAGGGCCTCGCGCGCAATACGGCAGTAGGGACAGACCTCGAACTCGTAGAGCTCGAGTGGCTTCTCGGGAAGTACGGAGCGCTGTAAGAAAACGTTGCCGAAGTTGGGACGGGCCGCGCTGGCCGCCGTCGACGTCGTCACGTCCCATATGCGATGAAGGCCCATCCTCCTGGACTCTTGCCACCGCGGGTCTCGACGGACAAGCAAAAGTTTTCGCGGCTCGCGGAGGAGCCTACTTCTTCTTCTTCTTCTTTTTGCTCTTGGGCCCGGGCTTGAATGTGAGCTCGACCTGAATGTGCGCTCCGTCACCGGCGAACTTCCGCGTGCTGCCTTCGGGTACGTCGATCTTGTAGTCCTCCCACAAGATGTGGAAGTGCGTGTGGACAGTCACCCGCTCCTTCTTCTTCGAACCACGCGGGTCGGTCATCCATTTGGCTCGCGCCGGCGCAATTATCTTTTTCGTCACCCCGTGAATCGTGAACTCGCCATCGAGCTCGACCGACACCCACTTGTTCGCAACGAGCTTTTCGGCACCCGTCACCTTGTCCACAACGAACCGACTGACGGGAAACTCGTCGATCTCCAAGAACCCGGCACTTCGGAACATCTTGTCCCAACCCCAATCGTCGGTCCGAATCGATACGAGCGGAATGTCGACATGACCCTCCACACTCGTGAGTGACGGGGCGCTCATGATGAGCCCCGATTCAACAGTCGAGAACTCGCCCCAGGCGGGCACGATGATCTCCGGCCCCTCGCAGATGAATCGCACCGTCCCATCGACCAACTCGTAGTGACGTTGCTCTTCCGCATTGGCCCACGGCGTCCCCCCCAAGGTAGTGACGATACAAGCCAGCAACAGCAACATCCGCGTTCTCACTTCACATGTCATAGCTTCGTATTTAACAGGCGGCGCGGGACGATCCAAACTTCACACGACCCCAGTGAAGCAGCACGCAAGGAATGCGCGTGTATCCCCAGGAGTCGCGAAAGATGCGCGCAGAAATCGGTGAGGCGGCCCACAGAGCTGGTCCGAATCTTGCTGTGCAAGGAGTGCACGAGGAGCAGCGGATGATTCACCCTCACGTCTATCCCACGGCGTCTTTGGTCTGGGCGGGAGTTCTGGTTTGGAGCGGTGTGCCGATCGCGAGCTGTGGCTCAGGTGACGGCGCGATGACGATCAATGCGAGCGGCAATGCGTTTGCGTTTGCATTGCCCGGGGAGCCCTACGGAAGAGTGGTCAATGGCACCGTCTCGGTCCTCGAGATGCCAGAGTTCAGCACCACGACCGACGAAGATGGCTTCTTTTCGATCGAAGGGTTGCCCGTGGGCGAGGAGGCGACCTTCGTCCTCGAGCACGACAACTTCCACGTCACCCATACCAAAACGTTTATCTTGCCCGATGAGGATCTCGAACGAGTCACTTTCCAGACGCCAGACAATCTTCTTTACGCCTTGCTCGAAGGCGTCGTCGAGATCGTGAGCGATCCGGAGATGTGTCAGATGGTGAGCACCGTGACGGTCGTGGGAAAATCGATCTACGATGAAGGAGCCCACGGCGTTCCCGGCGCCACCGTCTCCGCCGACCCCGTACTCGGTGACGCCCACGGCCCGATCTATTTCAACGAGAACGTGTTACCGGATCGCTCGCGTACCGAGAGCTCGGACGACGGCGGCATACTCTTCGTAAACGTTCCGCCCGGAGACTACACGGTGACGGCGGTCAAGGAGGGCGTCGACTTCGTTCCGGTCCTGCTCAAGTGTCGGGCGAACACGCTCGTCAACGCGTCGCCACCCTACGGCTTGCAGGCGCTCAACTAGTCGCACAACAGGAGTCCCCATGCCCACCGAGTCAGCAACCCAAGCGATGTCGATCCTGCGCGATCCGTCGCAGTTTCAGTGGTACGTCATCCCGTTTTTGCTGGTGGTGATCTACATCTACCACGACCAGATCGGACGCAGGAACTACAGCGTCGTCTTTGCTGGGCTTGCGCTCTGGGGGATGGACTGGTTCAACGAGATCTGGAACTCGCTGGTGTTTCATTTCACCAACTACGCTCCGGTGTGGGCGGCTCCCGGCGACACAGCCTTTCTCATCCTCATCGGCCTGAATATCGAGATCTGCTTCATGTTCGCGATCATGGGCGTGGCGACCTCCGTCATCCTGCCGGACAAGAGCGTACGGGTGTTCGGGATACCCAATCGCTGGGTCTTCGCCGTGGGGTTCAGCGCTCTTGCCGTATTCGTCGAGTATCTCTTGAACTACGTCGGTGCGCTCACGTGGGACTACTCGTGGTGGAACGTCTCGGCGCCATGGCTGATCTTTCTGGTCGGTTACTTCCCGTTCTTCGTGGTCGCTTACTGGGTTCACGACATGACGAGCCGGCGTCGACAGGCGATCACGGTCGGCGCCATTCTAGGTTTCGACACGCTTTGCCTGGTGCTGTTCGGCGCCGTGCTCGGCTGGATCTAGCAGCGGCTAGTCTTCGAGAAGCCGCTTTGGATGCTTCCCGTCGACGAATCCCATGAACGGCGCATGGATGCTGTATCCGAGCATGCGCTGGATGTGCTCGCTGCACTTCTTGACCGTTTCGCGTGACAGCGAAAGGCTGTAGTTCTCTTGCGTGCGACACCAAGGCGCGCAGTACTGCGCGGAGACACACAGGCGGGCCGCTTCGCTTCGATTGGCCCCCCCGGCGTGCCATAGCGTGCCGAGAAAGAGCACGACCGAGCCCGCCGGCATGACGACCGGGACCTGCTGCTCGATATCTTCTTGGGTCGGTTGGCGGTCATCCCAAAGATGGCTTTTGGGAATCACGACCGTCGCGCCATTTTGCTCCGTGAAGTCATCGATCGCCCAAATCGTCGCTGCGCCGAGGGCCTGTCTCGGGCGGGGCACACGATAAAATAGATCATCGTGGTGCAACGGCTGTTGCGCCTCGCCGGGAAGAATGTTGATCGCCTGAAGCTGGGAGAGCAGATAATTCGGCTCGAAGATCCGGTCGAGGCACGCGAGAACGAGCGGATGTTCGACCAGCGGATTGCAGGCCAGAGACTTCTCGAAGAATGCGTAGAGCCGTTGGGTTTTGAAACCCTCGAAGTTGTTTCGACCCGAGTCGTGGACGAAGCGCGGAACCAGATCTTCCTTGATCTCGGCAGCCAGCTCGGGAGAAATCAAATGCTCGATGATGACGTAGCCGTCGCGCTCGAGGGCAGCCATGCACCGGTCGACGTCCTCGACGGGAACCTCAGCCTGCGTCCCCGCGGTCGACGGGTACTTCTTCGCAAGCTCGACGTTGCCATATTCCTCGACATCCTCGACGACGATTCGCTTCATAGGCGAAGCATCCCGGGATCGCCTCCCGCCTGCAACTCGACTAGCCGACTTCGATTTGGCAGGTCGATCCGCAGCCGTCGCCCGGCTCGCTGTTACCGTCGTCGCAATCCTCGCGGGCGGGCTGAACGACCCCATCGCCACAGCGCGGACCCGGCTCGCAACTCGGCGTGCAGTTGCCGTACGTGCCGTCGTTGATCCCGTCGTCACAGCTCTCCTCGGGCGTCTGGACCATGCCATCGCCGCACCGTGGACCAAGCGTGCAGTCCAAGTTGCAGCCGTCGTAGCTGCCATCGAGCACGGCATCGTCGCACTGTTCCTGCGGCCCCTGTAGGATCCCATCGCCGCATCGCGGCCCCTCCTGGCACGCCGGGGTGCAGCCGCCGTATCGGCCATCATTGAAGCCATCGTCGCAGGTCTCGAACGGCATCTGCACGATTCCATCGCCACAGCCGGGGGCGCTCGTGCAGTCGGGCATGCAGCCGCCGTGGCTGCCATCGTTCACGCCGTCGTCGCACTCTTCCTCGCTCGGTTGAACCAGCGCGTCGCCGCAACGCGGACCGGGTGCGCAAGAGGCCGTACAGCCGTCGTACCTGCCGTCGTTGAAACCGTCGTCGCAGGTTTCGAACGGAGATTGCAAGATCCCATCGCCACAGCGCGGTCCTGGCAAACACATCAGTGTGCAACTCCCGTAGCTCCCGTCGTTCACCCCGTCATCACAACCTTCGGGCGGATTCTGCAGAATCTCGTCTCCGCACATTGGCCCATCGGTGCAATCGGGATTGCACCCGTCGTAGCGACCGTCGTTGAGCGGTCCGTCGTCGCATTGCTCTTCGAAAGGCTGCAGCACATCGTCGCCACACCGCGGACCGAAGGTGCAATCGGACTCGCACCCGCCGTAGCTTCCGTCGAGCACACCGTCGTCGCAGACCTCCTCGGCCGGCTGCACCACGCCGTCCCCGCAGCGGGGCCCGAACACACAGCCCGGCGCGCAGCCATCGTAAAGACCCAAATTCAGTCCGTCGTCGCAGTCTTCGGTTCCGTTCTCGATGCCATCACCACAGAACGGACCGCGACCGAGGCAGTCTGGGTCGCATCCGCCGTAGTTTCCGTCGTTGACGCCGTCGTCACACACCTCGTCGGGCGTCACGATCCCGTCGCCACAAATGCTCGAGCACTCGGTCTGGCCGGCGAAGAAGCCTTGAAGCTCGAGTCTATAGTTGGAGGCGACCGTATGCCGTTCTGCTTGGAAGACCGCGGCTTCGTAGATCAGGCCGTCGGTGAGGCCGTAGGTCGCCTCGGTCGTCGCGTCCAGGGTGACCGAACCGCCGACTACGGCGTGAACGCCGCCGATGTCCACGGCAAGAACGCCGTTGATGAACACCCAGACATCGTCATCGCCGGTAAAGGTCAGGGTTGCCGCTGCGGCTTGGTCGTATTGGAACCAAAACCGCACCTCACTGGTGAAGTGGAAATTGTGGTTGTTCCCGTCGCTGCCAAGCGGCTCCGGCTCGCCAACCGTCGACCAACCCTCGCCATCGACAGGCCAGAAGGTCAGGTCCTCGAAAACGTACGTGTAGGGACCCGTTCCAGTGCGGTCCAGCGTCAGCTGTTTGGGAAGCGTCCAATTGCTCGCCGCGTCGTTGTACCACTCGTCGAAGTTGGCCTCGGTGCTCAGCGACGGATTGATCGATTCGTTGATGATCGCGATCGGCTTCCCGTCGACGCCCCAAGTCGTTTCGACCATACCGAGATCGACGCCGCAGCACCAGCTTTGGAAGTCGGGATGACTACTGCGGAAGTCTCGAATCACCGTCGCGAGTGACACGTCGACGGGCGGTTCGCTAGTCACGACGGTGCACGAGAACCCCGCCTCGAGCTCGCAGATGGACGAACACCCATCGCCGTCCCGGACATTGCCGTCATCGCACGCCTCACCCGGGAACACTTGGCCATCCCCGCATACCGCCACACAGACACCGCCGGAGCAGTCGGGCTCTCGTTCGCAAAACGGCGTGCAGCCGTCGCCGATCAACAGGTTGCCGTCATCACAAGGCTCCGATCCCTCGGCGATGCCGTCACCACATACGGTGGGGACGCAGGGGTCTCCGGGAGTCTCGCAGACGTAGCCGGGTTCGAGCGTGCACAAGACCGAACAGCCATCGCCGTCGGCGGGCGGGTCGTCGTCGTCCTCACATTCCTCCGCGCCGACGACGAAACCATCGCCGCATTCCGCGGGCTGGCAGGCTGCACCGACGACGGGACAGGTCCACCCGTCCTCCAGTTGGCACTCGTCGCTACAGCCGTCACCCGAGTCGGTGTTCCCATCTTCACATTGTTCGCCGTTGCCGATGCGATCATCTCCGCACTCCACGGTCGAAACGCAGGGCGAGCCGGGCGTCGGACAGACGAAGTCGGTTTCGACTGCCGCACAGTTCGCGAGGCACCCGTCGCCGCTATCGGTGTTGCCATCATCGCAGGCCTCCGATCCCGCGACCAAGCCGTCACCACACTCCTTCGCGATGCAAGGGAAATTCGGCGTCGGGCACACATACCCAGGCTCCACATCCGAGCATGTGGCGTTGCACCCGTCGAGCGAGACCCGGTTGCCATCGTCGCAAGATTCGCCGACGTTGATCGTGCCATTGCCGCACAGGTCGAGGACCACGCAAGGGTTACCCGGTGTGGGACAGACATAGTCCGCTTCGACCACGCAGTCGGCGCCGCAACCATCCGCGCCCACGGGATTGCCGTCATCGCATTCCTCATCCCCCGCGATGACACCATCACCGCACCGATCGGCATCGCAGGCGACGCCCGGAGTCAGACAGCGCCAACCATCCTCCACAGTGCCGCAGTCCCCACTGCACCCATCGAGGCTCTCGCGATTGCTGTCGTCACACACCTCGCCCACGTTGAGCACGCCATTTCCGCAGAGATCGAGCAATGAACACGGGGAGCCGGGGTTGAGGCAAACGTAGTCGTCTTCCACCCGGCTACAGTCCCCCGCACAGCCATCCCCGTCGGCCGTATTGTCGTCATCACATGCTTCGAGCCCCGCAAGCAGTCCGTCACCACACTCCGCTGCCATACACGGCGCACCTACGGTGGGACATGCCCAACCCTCTTCGAGCTGGCACCCGGCTGAACAGCCATCCGAGCTCAACTTGTTACCGTCGTCACAGACCTCGCCAACGTTCAGGCTCGAATTCCCACAGAGGTTCAGGACGATGCACGATTCCCCAGGGGTCGGGCAGGCGTAGTCGTCTTCGATGACGAGGCAGTCCTCGCGGCAACCATCCCCGCTGCTCGCGTTTCCATCGTCGCAGACCTCGTTGCCTGCAAGCAGGTCGTCGCCGCACTCCGCCGCGCCGCACGGCAGTCCCGGGGTGGGACAGTCCCATCCCGGCTCGGGGACGCAGAACCGGTCACAACCATCACCGTCCATCGAGTTCCCGTCGTCACAGGTTTCGGTCGCCGTATCGAGAAGTCCGTCCCCACATCGGATCACGAACACGCACCCGCCTCCGTTCGGCGGGCAGTCGTAGCCGGGCTCGATCGTCAGGCAGTCGCCACTGCAGCCGTCTCCGTCGTCGGTGTTCCCGTCGTCGCACGCTTCACCCACGACGACCCGGCGGTTGCCGCACTCGGGCGGAGGCGGACCGGCATCAGTCGTTCCCCCGTCGTTCGTCGTGCCCCCGTCATTGTTGGGCACGCCAGAGTCGGGCTCGGGTGCACAGCTCCCTCCGGAGCAATTCTGCTCGCCAGGATCGTTGGCACCGCACCCCGTGCCGACGACCAGTAGCCCAGCGCAGAGGAACGCCTTCAACCAATCTAAGCTCATGCCCTACAGTATTACATTATTAACGTAAAAATCCACTACGACGTAGGCTTGAAATGATTGAGAAAATCGAGCTCTGTGGCTATGTGAGCAGTCTTCCCGCGCCACGTGCTGGGCGGAGCTCGCCCGAGAGCAGCGCTGGGCGACCATTGATGAAGACATGCTCGATGCCCGAGGGGGCGGCGTCGTTGCCGCCTTCGGCGGTGTTGTCCTCTACCTCGGCGGGGTCGAAGACGGTGACGTCCGCGGCGTGACCCAGACGGAGCGTCCCCCGATGCTCGAGTTGAAAGCGCGCCGCCGTCGCGCCGGTCATCTTGTGAACGACCTCTTCGAGGTTGGGCCGCCCATGTTTACGAACATTGCGCAAGAAGCGAGGGAATGTCCCGAAGGCGGCCGGATTCTGACAGCCGCCTTCAGGCTCAGGCCAAGCGTCGGTCGCAAAGAGTACGGCGGGGTGTTGCATCAACCGCTCGACGATGTCCTCATTGTAGTAGCCGTGGTTGAGCACGCGTGCCTCGACATGGCTCTTGTCCAGTATGTCGATGAGCGTTGCGAAAGGCGACTTGCCGACGTGCTTGGCGATCTCGGGCAAGAACATGCCGTTGAACTCATCGTACTCATCGCAGCTCGCGTCCGCGATCTGCATCTCAGGGTAGCCCCAACCTACGATGCGGAAGCCGAGCGCCGCCTCCAACCAAAGCCTGGTGAGTGAGCCGCGCTCGTGGAGCGAGCCCGGCATCCGCGCCATGAACCACTCCGGTAAGAGCGTGTTGAGCAAAGTCGCACCGCAACCGTACGGAAACATGTCGAACTTCACGTCTACGCCATCGGCAATCGCCTCGTCGAACAGCGCGATGGCTTGGTCGAAGGTCTTCCAAGTCTGCCTTCCAACGAAGATCAGATGCGAGTACTGAAGTCGAACCCCCGTGCGGCGAGCCACTCCCAGCATGTCTTCGATCGCCTTCAAGTTGTGGGGCCTGCCAAAGGGCACCATCGGATACGTCCCAGAAAAGGAGGAGTACGCCTTGGCGTGAACGGTGAGGATCTTGTCGCGCTCCTTGACTAGGCGAGCGACGCGCTCGAGCTCGTCGAGCTTTGAGAACACACCGGGCTTGTACTGCAGACCGAGAGATACACCCGCGGCGCCATCCGCCATGGCGTTGTCGAGCATCGTCAACATACGCTCGAATTCTGTCGCATTGAGGGGCCTCGCCTCGAATCCAGACAACGACGTTCGGCATGCCCCGTGACCCACGAGGTGAAGCATGTTCTGCGTCAGGCCGATTCCCTCTAGCGCCTGCCCGTACTGCTCGAAGGTGTGCCACCGAAGCCCTCGCCCGCCGGCTCTGAACAGCGAGTGCTCGATCAGATGCTTATGCGGGGTGTCTGCCTCGAAGCCAAACGGGCTGAACCCACAGTTCCCCGCGACGAATGTGGTGATGCCCTGCGCCGTGAACGGATCGAAATGATGAGGATTTTCGCTCGCGGCGAAGAAATCCATGTGTGAATGCGCATCGATGAAACCGGGCGCGATCACCTTGTCGCGGCAATCGACCCGCTGCGCACCGTCGAGCGACACCTCGCCGATGTCAGCGATCTCACCACCCTCGATGCGCACGCTTCCCACAAAACCTGGCGCGCCGGTGCCATCGATGATCCGTCCGTTCTCGAGCACATGGGGATCGGCAACGGAATGACTCATGTCGAACTCATCGAGCGCGACGGACGTTATCACATGACCGTTCGAAAATCGCTAGGCGTTGCCACGCGCCAACGCGGCCACGCCGAGGGCGATCGCGACGACAGCTACCCCAATGCCAGCGGCGCTCGTCACGCCGACGTAGATGAGACCGTCGTACTTGTCCGTCACGACATCGTTCAGGTAGACGTAGTTGTTTAGGATCACACCACCGGCGATAACCAGGATCGCGAATTTCTTGGACATCCGAACCTCCGCACGCGAGCAGCCCGAGCGTCCGGCACTCCCGCTCCTCCATCTACGCATGACGAGGGACCTGATTGCAAGCGTATTGAGCTGACTCTGAAGCCGACATATCGAACGGTTTGCGCTAGGCTCGCGCACATGCCGCAGCTCCCGGCGCGCCCCATCGATCGACTCACGAGGCCGTTCGTCCGCTTTCTGCAGGTAGAATCCGCGAGCGGTGTTCTTCTGCTGATGTGCACTGCGTTTGCCGTGACCGCTGCGAACAGTGGACTCGCGGAGGGCTATGAGCGCTTCTGGAACGAGGAGTTCCATATCGGGATCGAATCCTTCCAGCTCAAGTACCCGCTTTGGTACTGGGTGAACGACGCTCTCATGACGATTTTCTTCTTCGTGATCGGCCTCGAAATCAAGCGCGAGTTAG
>CAJIBX010000072.1_pt1 | contig 28480 bp, 25 predicted proteins | sample 9199471 | NCBI WGS metagenome assembly CAJIBX01 (sample SAMEA7708317, study PRJEB35096) | sediment metagenome | biome: marine neritic benthic zone biome [ENVO:01000025]; feature: sediment [ENVO:00002007]; material: shallow marine sediment [ENVO:03000034] sea grass bed [ENVO_01000059] ...
ACCGCAGTGGTGGTCGCGCTAGACGCCTCGTGCCCTGGCCGCGAACCGCATTGGCAAGAAACCAAGCTCAAGCAGATGGCCCAACCAGTGATCACCTGAGGGCGTGTCATGACGGAGTCGACCGAAGCGCCGAAAGGACGGGACGGAGCGCAGCTTGCCAACCTGGAAACGGCCCGACGAGGCGCTCCGTGAGAGATGTATCGAGCACGCTGTACACTGGACGCGGCGCGACATCGCCGCGCTCCGCCGTCGTGCACGGCTCGATCGGGCACGCGGGATTGACGACCTCGACGATCGCCTTCCCAAGGTCAAACCAAGTGCACGAGCCGCCGTCTGTAATGTGAAATGTACCGGTTTGGTCGCGTTCGAGCAGAGAGAGGGTCGTGGATGCCACATGCAACGCCGAAGAGGGACAGCCGCGCTGATCGTCGACGATGCGGAGTGGCTTCCCTTCCATGGCCGCACGAGCGATGGACCGAACGAAGTTCTTCCCCCACGGAGCGTAAACCCAACTCGTGCGGATCAAGAGATGACGCACGCCGGAGTCTTCCAGTGCCTCTTCGCCTAACGCCTTGCTGTGACCGTAGACGTTTACCGGGGACCGTGGATGGTCGATCGGATACGGCTCCCTCGCCTTTCCATCGAACACGTAGTCGGTGCTGTACTGGACCAACGATGCCCCGACGATCTTGCAGCGCTCCGCGATCCAAGTCACGGCCGTACCGTTGACCGCGTTGGCCTCTTCCGCGTGCTCCTCGGCGAGATCGACCAGCGTCCAGCCGGCGCAGTTGATCACCCACTGCGTTCCCGGAGTGATCGCAGCATCGATCGATGCCCGGTCTTGAAGATCGACGACGGGCCGCGAAAGCCCTTGCCAAGAGTGCCCGTGAGTATCGAGCACCGAAGCCCACGCACGACCGAGCATCCCGCTCTGTCCGATGACTAGGATGTCAGCCATAGCCTGGCAGTCGCTCTTCAGGGATATCACGAAGGAAAGGGTTGGCTCTGTCCTTGTCGGAAAGCGAGGGATTGTCGATCGGCCAATGGATGCCGACGTCGGGGTCGTTCCATGCGACGCCGAGCTCCGTCTCGGCGTGATAGAGATCGGTGCATTTGTACGAGAAGAGCGCTGTATCCCCGGTCACGCAGAAGCCGTGTGCAAACCCAGGCGGCACATAGAGCTGCCGCTTGTTCTCCGAAGAAAGGACAAATGCTTCCCATTTCTTGAAGGTCGGCGAGCCGACACGAACGTCGACGACGACATCGCACACTTCACCCTCGAGCACGGAACACAGCTTACCTTGACCAAAAGGATGTTGAAGATGCATGCCTCTGAGGGTTCCGTGAGAGGACCTCGAAAGATTGTCCTGCACGAACGTGGCTGGGATCCCAGCCTCCACGTAGCGATCGCGGGAATATGTCTCCATGAAAAACCCACGTGAATCGCCAAGGACTTTGGGCTCGACCACGAGAACATCCGGAAACGAAGTCTCGACGACTCTCATTGAAGGTCCGTTTCGGTGGCTAGCTCCTGAAGGTACTGGCCGTACGACGTCTTTTGAAGGGGCTTGGCGAGGGTCAGCAGCTGTTCGCTGTCGATCCACCCCTTACGAAACGCGATCTCCTCGGGGCACGCGGCGCGTAGCCCCTGTCGCTCTTGGATGGTTTGAACGAAATTGGCAGCTTGGAGCAGTGCTTCCGGGGTCCCGGTATCGAGCCAGGCGACCCCACGTCCCATCTTTTGGAGGCGGAGCTTGCCTTCCTCGAGATAGACGCGATTCAAGTCGGTGATCTCCAACTCGCCACGCCCCGATGGCTTGAGACCCTTGGCGATATCGACCACGCGACTGTCATAGAAGTAGAGGCCGGCGATGGCGTAGTTCGACTTGGGTTTCTTCGGCTTTTCCTCGACACCAATAACGATGCCGTTGTCATCGAACTCGGCGACACCATAGGCCTGTGGATTTCGCACGTAGTAGCCGAAAATCGTAGCGCCGTCGCTTTGCTCCGCGCTTTCGACGAGGAGCCCTTGCAGACCATGCCCATAGAAGATGTTGTCGCCGAGGACCAACGCGCAACTCTCACCTGCGAGGAACTCCTCGCCGATCAGAAACGCCTGCGCGATGCCATCAGGGCTCGGTTGCACCGCGTAGTGAAACTTCATTCCCCAGCTTGCCCCATCCCCCAGCAGCCCCTTGAACATCGCCTGCTCGTGCGGCGTGGTGATGACCAACACCTCGCGAATCCCCGATAGCATGAGCGTAGACAAGGGATAGTAGATCATCGGCTTGTCGTAGATCGGCATCAATTGCTTGCTCACCGCACGTGTGAGGGGGTGCAATCGCGTGCCGGTTCCGCCTGCCAAAATGATGCCCTTGGTGATCATCCGTGCCCCTTTTCTTCCTTGGTTCGGTCGCCGTAGTTGGCTTCGATCCACTTGCGGTAGTCGCCGCTCTGGACTTCATCGACCCACTCACGATGGGTCAAGTACCAGTCGACCGTCTTTCGCATCCCCGACTCGAAGGTCTCTTCGGGCTCCCAGCCGCATTCAGCTTTGATGCGACTCGCATCGATGGCGTAGCGAAGATCGTGTCCGGGACGGTCCTTCACGAACTTCTTCAGCGATAGAAGCTCGCCGACTTCGGTTCCCGTCGCCTCGGCGACCATCTGGCATAGGATATCCACCACGTCGATGTTTCGCATCTCGTTGTTGCCGCCGATATTGTATGTGCGCCCCGTCGCACCCTTTTCAACGACCGTCCAAATCGCCTCGCAGTGGTCTTCGACGTACAGCCAATCGCGTACGTTCAATCCCTCTCCGTAGATCGGGAGCTCCTTGCGATCGAGGGCGTTGAGGATCATGAGTGGGATCAGCTTCTCAGGGAACTGCATCGGCCCATAGTTGTTGGAGCAGTTCGTGATCTTGACGGGAAGCTTGTACGTTCGGTGGTAGGCCCGGACCAAATGGTCGCTCGACGCCTTGGACGCCGAGTAGGGGCTCGACGGATCATAGGCGGTGTCTTCCGTGAACAATCCCGTCTTGCCGAGCGAGCCATAGACTTCATCCGTGCTCACGTGATGAAAGAGGCGGCCATCGTCGGCCCAGTGCTTTCTGCAGGCTTCGAGCAAGTTGAAAGTGCCCTCGACGTTCGTGCGAACGAACTCCCGTGGTCCAAGGATGCTCCGGTCGACGTGGCTTTCAGCGGCGAAATGGATCACGAGCTCTGGGTCATGCTTGCCGAAGAGGGCATCCACCGCGCTCTCGTCAGCGACATCTACCCGCTCGAGCTCGTAGTTGTCGCGCTCGGCGATGGCTTTGAGGCTTCCCAGGTTGGCCGCGTACGTGAGCTTGTCGACATTGACGAAGTGATGTTGCTCGAACCGAGGCACCATCATGTTGAGGAAGTTCGCGCCGATGAACCCGGCGCCGCCAGTGACGAAGATCTTCATACGTTTGGCCCAATCTGTCTCATCGTTCGGTCCTTCGCCAGTCCGACTCGCGTCGCCCCCGTAGAAAAGAAAGATAGATCGGGATCTTCTTGAGCACGTACCCCGGGACCTGAGCGATGTGCCGAAGGGGAATCTGTGGGCGCCCGAAGCGCGACCACGAGAGAAGCACCGCTGCGGTAAGCAGGACGAGCGATGCGATGGTCACCTTGAACGCAAACCACGATCCGAGGAGCGCACCGACGACGATCGCCGGAACGCAAAGCGCGAGGTGAAGGAGCAGTAGCAGGGCGAGCGGCGGAACGAGCAAGTCGACGCCCATCGCGATGAGGTCGACGCTCCCGCGACTCAGGCCGGCCGAGAGTAGGCGTGGGACTTGGTCGAGCGCGGTCATCAGATGGCCGTGCTCCCAGCGGGTGCGCTGTTGAATGGCGGCGTCGTCTCTTTCCGGAAGAAGGCTGCGTACGCCCGCGGAGGGGCAGTGCAGCGGGGGATGACCGAGCAGGGCGAACTCGATGCCCATCAGCATGTCCTCGACGATGTAGCCGTGCATCGGTGGACACTGCTCCATGACGAACCAGGGGATCGCCATGCCGCTGCCGGTGAGGTGACATGGAAGCCCGAGGCGAAGCAGGCCGCGAGGCCGCGCTTGATTGCGAACGATCGTGGCGAGCGCGGAGACGACGGCCATGCCGGACCCATGAGGCGGGGCGAATAGATACTCCGCCTGCACTGGGCGCCCGGTTTCGTGGGCGCGCTGGATCAATGTCGGCAGGGATCCTTCGACGAGAACGCAGTCCGCGTCGACGATGACCAACACATCTGGCGGATCGGCCTCGAGCGATTCGACGCCGAACGAGATCGCGTATCCCTTGCCACGGCGCTCGGGCGCGGCTCGTTCGATCACCTCGGCGCCGGAACGACGCGCGACCTTGGCGGTCTCATCGGTGCAGTTGTCGGCGATGACGAGCACGCGATCCTGCGGGTCGAGATCGCGCTTCAGATCGACGATGGTTTGCTGGATGCCTGCCTCTTCGTCGTGGGCGGGGACGAGGACGACCGCGCGCGGTTGAGTGAGCTCGGGGACGGCGTGCGTATCTCGCACGGGAAGCACTCCGAGGACGCACTCGCCCAAAACGACGAGGACGATCGCCAGCAGGATGAGGGCAAGGGCTACGAGCGGGGCCGTAAACACGAACACGCGACTATCCGTGCTGGCTCGACCGCTCGGTCTCGCATCGCGGGTTGAGGGGCATACCAGCGCTATTCTTAGCAACGTGCGGCGGGTGCCGCATGTGGGCCAAATTACCGGTACATTCGTTCGGTCTCTTTGCTGACCAGACGGATTGCACGCTCCCTTGGCAGGAGCCTCTCCATCATGAACGTTGCCCAGCGATTTCGGGTCCCGGAGACGCCCCTGGGCGTATTGCCCAGGTCACGCAGGGCCTGGGACGCGACAGCCTCGGCGGTCATCGGACGGGCGAGCCAGTTGTTGGGCCGCTTGTCTGTCGAGCCGACAAAGGCCGGGGTGAGCGTCATGCCGGCCACGCAGGCCAGGACATCGATGCCTTGCTGACCGAGCTCGTACCAAAGGCCTTCGGCCAACACGGTGTTGTACGCCTTGGTCGCGGCGTAGTTGGCAACCATGGCAGTCCCCTGAATGCCACTTTGGGAAGACATGAGGATGATGCCGCCCTTCCCTCGTCTGACGAGCCTCTGCCCGAATAGATGGGCAAGCGTCAAAGGTCCCCGAACGTTGATATGGAGTGTCTTCAGATGATCCTCGATCGACTGATCGAGAAACCGTCCAATCGGTGAGAATGCCGCGTTGTAGATCAGCAGGCCCACTTCGATGTCCTCGATCAGGGGGCGCACGCGTTGCTGGAGATCCGGACTGCTCAGGTCCAGGGAATACGTACGGATCTCGACGTTGTGGGCCTTTCGAATTCGATCGGCGGTCGCCTCGAGCAAAGGCAGCCGCCGTGCGACCATCACGAGATTGATGCCCGCGGCAGCGAGCTGCTCGGCAAACGACTCCCCGATCCCCTCCGATGCGCCCGCAATGAATGCCCAGGGGCCGTACTTCTCGCGGAAACTGGGATCAAGCGACGGCACTTGCGGCCCCCATTTTGACGTCCGCCGCGGCGACTTCCTCGGTGAAGGGATGCGCTTCTTTCATCCGATAGATCACGAAGAAAGGAAAGAGCAACCAGGGAAGATTGAGCGCGAGCACCATCCATGGATGCGGCGTAGCGTGCTCACCCATGAACTCCTCCCCCAAAATGATGGTGACATTGGCAATCATCAGCCCCGCCCAGACCAGGGCTGGAACGCGGATCCATTCCTTGCCCTTGGTAAAAGCGTAGATCGCGAAGATATAGAACGGGCCGAAATAGATCGAGTCGATCCAGATCGTCATGCGCCACCACGCTGGCCGCGCGATGAGCACGGGGTCGAAGTTGTGGCCGTACCAGTGAATGAGATCGACCGCGGGCCGTGGTGGCCACAACGGGTACTCCCAATCGCCACTGATGTCGGGGAGCACGATCTGCTCGACGTCGACGACGTACGTGATGAACAGGATGTTGATCCAGAAGAAGACCAAGATGGCAATGTCGCCTTTGCGACGAGAAAGGGGGATCACTCGCGTCATGAGACCTCCGTGGGGCGGCCCACAGTGGAGGAATCGCGCCGGAGTTTCAAGCGCTGCCGAGGTCGCTATCTTCTGGTAGGAAGCCGAGGCCGGCCATGAAGCGGGCCATTTGGATGAGATAGGCGCCGCGATCGAGGTGCACGATGTGGCTTCCCGGGAACCAGTGGATGCGGCAACGCCCCCAGTGATCCCAGAGCAATCGCGAATGCTTGGGTGGCGCGAGCCGGTCGCCCACACCGCCGACGATCATCAGCCGCTCCGGGGAAAGGATTGGCTCGTAGGTCAACGGGCAGCTCACCGCGGTCATGTAGCGGGCATCGGTCAACGAGAGGCGAACCGTGCCCAACGCGCTCATCAGCAATGCGCCGATCGGCTGCCATTCGACGATCAAGTCGGCAAAGCTGATGACCGGCACATTGGGAATGGAAAACGCGAGGCGGTCCTCCGCAGCGGTCAGCATGGACGAGATGAATCCCCCGAGGCTGACCCCCGTTACGCCCACCTGCTCGACCCCTCTCTCGTTTTGAAGCCAGTCCATCAGGATGCGGAAGTCGAACACAGACTGGGCAACCGCTTCGTTGAGGCGGGATGTCCCGCCCGCGAAAAAGCCATGACCCGAGAAAGGCGAAAACCTGGTTTGACGCGGGCCGTGAAACGGAAGCGTGAACAAGACGATGTCGCAGCCCATGCGATAGAACCATGGGAGCGCGAAGAACCACTCGTTGACCAGATACCAGTCCGCGGTGAAACCGTGCACGGCGACGATCGTCGGCCGCGGGCCGTCCTTGTGGCGAAGCATTCTTGCGAAGGCCACACGGTTGGCGTCGTGTCGAAGATAGGACTCATGCTGCGCTGGGTTGACCGGCTGAAATGGGCTGTCGAATCGAATCGTTTCGCACACGCCGTCTTCCGGTTCGTAGCGAGGAAGCCAGCGGCCTTTCTCCGTGCGCACGCGGACGCCCTTTGGCGGCTCCTTGAAGAAGCGCTTGGCATCGCCGGACTCGGCAATGGGGCCGTAGAAGTCCCGGTCGCGCCACGATCGGCGCAACTCGACCGGGTTGAACCCTACGGGAATGGCCAGCGCCGCCGTCCAGCTGGCCGCCAATGTACGGAGCGCACAGTCCAGCGTCGACACCGCCCCCACCCGAATTCGGTCGGACAGAGCGAGATCGAAGCCCTCGCGCTGCCTGGCGAAGTTCGGAGCGAGATCCTCCCACCAATGCGGGCCTCCGATCAGCGCGGGTGCCTTCAGGCAGGACTCGTGCGCGATGCGGGAGACGACCGAGGACTCGGTGACCATTGGGCGGAGTGTACCCGATTGTCGTGGTTCCGCCTTTTTTGTGTCTCCGAGCCCCCGGGCTACCGCACCGTCACTCGACGTCGAACCTGATCGCGCCGAGCAGGGTGCCCTCGACAGACCGCACCTCGGCCTCCCACTCACCCTTCGCCTGGATGTTCCGTGAGTAGGCCCAGGTGCGCCAACGCTGCACCTTCGCCGGGATGACGACCTCGATGCCGCCTCGCACCTGATCCTCAGGACCGATGAAGTTCACGGTGAGCTTCTGCTCCTCGTCGGTGTCGTTTCGCACATCCATGAAGGCATAGATGCGGTCGGTCCCCACAGGAAAGCTCGAAGCATCGAATACGGGTTCGCGCTTGTCGATCTCTTGAGTGGTCTTGAGACGTCGAAGCATGATCCCTTCATTCTCCAGGAGCGTCGCTTCGTAGACGGGGTCCATGGGCTCGTGGTCGGGCAGCTCCTTTTCGACTGTGTCCTTCGATACCGAGGCTTCCTCGACGGGGATCTGCTTCTTCGGGGGTTTGATGTTCGAGAGCTCGATGGCTTCCTCCGCTTTGTCTTGAAGCTTCGTGTTGACTTCGAGCGTCTCTTGTTCGGGCGATGGTGCTACCGCCTTGGCGCGTTCTTCGGTGCACCCCGCAGTGGACGCGGCGGCACAAAGCCCGAGACTGAGCGCAACGACGTAAGGCATTAGATCGATGAGTTTGATTTGGGTCACGGTATTCCTCCTTGCCGCTACCCAGAGCAGTCCGCGTGCCAACCCGAATTCCCCTGAGATCTCTTGGCTCAGGGCAGGAGTTCGTGTCACCCCAGACGCGTTGATGTGTCTGCTGCTAGGCGTGGCCAACAGACTGGCAAAGCACTACCTGCGCTCTAGACTCCGAGCGTGAGCCCGCCGCCCGATATTCCACTCGACGAGAAACAGCCGCTCTACGGTGTTTTTCGACAACTCCGTCACGCGGTCGAGCTGGTGTGGACCACGAGCCGGCCCTTGAGTGTCGTGCTCGGCGTGTTGAGCCTCATCGCGGGACTACTGCCAGCCGCTATTGCATGGGTGGGCAAGCTGATCGTCGACGGGGTGATCCTCGCCGCAGAGACCGGCGCCGTCGCAGACCGCGATCAGGCGCTCTTGTGGGTGGTCCTCGAGCTCGGCCTGGTGGCGATCATGGCGATCGCTCAGCGGGGGATCGCCACCTGTCAGCAGCTCCTTCGCGCCCTGCTCGGTCAGCGTGTGAACGAGATGATCCTGGAGAAGGCGCTGACGCTCGACTTGGCTGCATTCGAGGATTCGGAGTTCTACGATCGCATGACCCGCGCCCGACGCGAGGCATCGGCGCGCCCGCTCAGTTTGGTGATGCGCAGCTTTCAACTGGTGCAGCACGCGGTCTCGCTGATCGCGTACAGCGGTTTGCTTCTGCAGCTCTCGGTTTGGGCGCTCGCGATTCTGGTCGTCGCCGCCATCCCCGCCTTTTTCGTCGAGACGCGATTCTCGGCCACCGCGTTTCGACTGTTCAGTTGGCGTGCGCCCGAAACTCGCAAGCAAAACTACCTCGAGGTCTTGCTCGCTCGCGAAGACTTCGCGAAGGAGGTCAAGCTCTTTGGGCTCGGGCCGTTGTTCCTAGCCCGCTATCGATCGATCTTCGAGGACCTCTACGCCGAGGACCGCGCGCTCACGTTGCGGCGAGGCGCGTGGGGCTTTGGCCTCGGCCTACTCAGCACCATCGCCTTCTACGGAGCCTACGCCTGGATCGCACTCGAAACGATCGCAAAGCGGATCACGCTCGGCGAAATGACGATGTACCTTCTCGTGTTCAAACAGGGACAGTCGGCGCTTTCCTCGATGCTCTCGTCGATCGGCGGCATGTACGAAGACAGTCTGTATCTCTCCAACCTCTACGAGTATCTCGAATATGAAACGGGCGAGGAGTCGGGCCATGCGGTGGTTGGCTCGAAGCCGGGCGACGGCATTCGGCTCGAGCACGTCAGCTTTCGCTACCCGGGCTCGGAGGACTACGCGCTAAAGGACGTCACGCTCCACCTCAAGCCCGGCTGCAAGCTAGCGCTCGTCGGTGAAAACGGCGCGGGCAAGACCACGCTCATCAAGCTCTTGACCAGACTGTATGAGCCCACCTCCGGCCGCATCCTGCTCGATGGACTGGAGCTCACAGACTGGGACCGCACCGCGGTTCGCGAGCGCATCGGCGTGATCTTTCAGGACTTCGTCCGGTACCAGCTCTTGGCCGGCGAAAATGTCGGCGTTGGTGATGTCAACGCCTTCGAAGAGGAAGAGCGATGGAAGGAGGCCGCCGAAAAAGGCATGGCGCATTCCTTTCTCGCACGGTTGCCCGAGGGCTATGGCACCCAGCTCGGTCGGTGGTTTGCCGACGGTCAGGAGCTCTCGCTCGGGCAGTGGCAAAAGATCGCGCTCTCGCGGGCGTTCATGCGGCAGGGCGCCGATATCCTGGTGCTCGACGAGCCCACTGCGTCCATGGACGCCGAAGCCGAGGCGACTGTGTTCGAGCGCTTTGGCCGGCTCGCAAAGGACAAGATGGTCATCCTGATTTCCCATCGATTCTCGACCGTTCGTATCGCAGACGAGATCGTCGTCCTCGAGCGAGGGCGCATCACCGAGCGCGGCACGCATGAATCGCTGATGCAAGAAGACGGGAAGTACGCCCACCTGTTTACGCTCCAAGCGGCGGGGTACCAATGAACCCGCTCGGCGTTGAAGTCGAAATTCTCGAAGCACTCCGAGCGGCCCGGACACCGTTTTGGACGGACGTGTTGTTTGCAGTGACGGTCTTTGGGCGAGGCTGGGTCACCGCCGTGCTGTGCACGTTCGTCGTCGTGCTCTTGATGCTCAAGCGGGAGTGGCGCGCGGCCGCGTTCCTCGGGCTCGCAAATCTTGGGACCGCATTCTTGAACCCAGCGCTGAAGACCCTCTTTGCGCGGGCACGCCCTGAATCTGAGCTCGCCTCCTCGCTATTGGCTCCCAGCAGCTTCTCGCTGCCCAGCGGTCACGCGATGAGCGCGATGGTATTCTACACTTCGCTGGTGATGGTGGTGCACCACGTTGCGCCGCGTTGGCAGGCGCCGGTCGTCGTTCTTGCTGCTGTGATGATCCCGTTGATGGGCTTCACGCGGATATACCTCGGCGTGCACTACCCGAGCGATATCCTCGTTGGCTGGATCGTCGGTGCCGCGTGGGTATGGCTTGCGTACTACTTCTTCTTGTCTTTTTTGCGTTCCCAATCGTACGAGAAGTCGAGAAAGAAGCCGTTGAGGCGGAACTCGTAATCACCCGCACCGCCGCAGGCCGGGCACTCGGTGATAAGGTCCGGTGGAAGGTCGGAGGGCAGGACCGCGGTCCTGCCGTAGCGGCGAGCGTAGGCGGCGTTGATCTCCCAAGGGCCATGGTCGTAGCCAAACCCGATGGTGGCCGCGTATGTGGAGGTTGGCGGGGTGCCAAAGGCGGTGGGATAGGCCTCGTTGGCGGTCTTCGAATCGTAGATGAAGCCGACGCGAACCGGCCACTGCTGCTCCTGCGAAAAGCGGTACTCCATGCCCCACCGCAGGGTCCACTGGTCGCTCCAATTGAAGACATTCGGAACGCCCTCTTCGAAACCCACCGGATTGTCATCGCCGGCATCGATCACGACCGAAGTGTTCTGAGAGTTGAAACCCCACTCGAAATCGGTGGCGGTCGAGAAGGCGGCCCAGTCAAACCGGACTCCTCCCGAGATCCTCGCAGGCAAGATGAAGCTCGACTTGGCGTTGTCGAAGGTCGATCCGAGCCCGCTCCCGGGTCCGTCGACATCAGTGGTGCTCTTGTGGCGGTAGTTCACGCCGAAGCTGATCCAATCCGTCGGCTTGTACTGAGCGCCCACTCTGAAGCTTGCAAAGTCGACACCCGTGAGGTCGAGATCGATCTCCGTGCCAGGGGTGTTCCGCTTTCGATCGAGGCTCACGTAGGTGATGCGATAGCCAATGCCAATGCTCAGGCCGATCTGGTCGATGTTCACGGCGATCCCGGGTGACACTTCGATGAAGAGCAGCGTGGTCTCGTCTACGACGTCGGTGGTGCCGACGGTATACTTGTACTCGCCCGATGCGGCAGCGACGGGATACGCAGCCAACCCGAGAACGACGTAGTCGTGTACACGGTAGGCCCCGCCGAGTAGGCCAAAGGGCGCGATGGTCTGTTCTGAGCGAATGTTGCCCGCCGGCGCGGGGTTGAGCTGATAGGGCGTCGCCTTGAGGTCACCGACCAGCAAGCTCGCGTTGACGATGATGTTTCCCTGGCCGACGAAACCAAGCCCGGCGGGATTGATGAAGAGCGAGGCTCCGTTATCGACGTAGGCCACGCCAGTGCCTCCCATCCCGAGGTTCTTCGCGGTGTACAAGATCGGAATGTCGTACCCGCCCGCCATGGCGGTGGAAGCGCTCATGATCGAGCACGTGAAAGCGAGGGCCGCGACGCGTCGCATAGGGGACTCCTTGTCGGTGCTTTGGTATCAGGCCCCGCGCGAGAAATCTACCGCGATCGCAGGTAGACTAAACGAGCTTTCAGTAACCGCATCAGTCAGCCGGGTTGACCCAGAAGTAGTCCGCGGAGCGCGCTTCAACAGGTCGATCGAGCTCCTCGTCGAGCTCCCGCTTGTCGACCGGCATCACCGTCACAAAAGGTTCTATGCCACGCCGAGCCGCCCGCTTGGGAATGCCGAGACCTCCCGCGATGTGAACACGTCCGGCGAAAACCACCATGCGGCTACGGGCCCCGGGAACGTCGAAGGCCCGCGCGATACTGGCGGCCATCGTCTCGTCCCAGACGACCTGCGCCATGTAGAAACGGTGCGAGTCCTCAGGCCGACCGTGAGCGTCGACGTCGAAGCTTTGATCGAATAGCGCTCGGTGTGCCGCATCGTCGAGCTCGAGCTCGGGCAAGTCGGCCCGCTCTTGCGACGATAGAGCGACCATCCCGCCCGCCGCAATCTTGCTCGTAATCTCACGGGTCGCGTTGAGCGCGAGCAACGGGATCGACCACTTGCGTGCGAACTCGAGCATCGGCCTGTAGAAGCTGAAGTCGTGCCCCCACCGGCTGTCGTACTCCGTGCCGCGCCTCAGCGCAGCTTCGTCGAGCAGGCCGCCGGTCCACTCATCGAGCGTTTCTTGGAACGGAGTCTGGAACATCTCAAACCCGATCATCAGGGAAGGATCGGCGCGAAAGAGGTCTCGCAGGATCCCGTACTGTGCAGCGTGATCGAGGACATTGTCGTGACGCTCGGCAACGTAGATCACTCGCTTGGTCGATATCGCACCGATCAACTCGTGATGCTTGATCGCTTCGCCGGTGCTCGCGTCCACGATCATGCGAGCCCGGTCACGCTTCTTGATGACGCTCTCCGCGGTTTTGGGATCCGGAGATATCGATCCGGTGCAACCGAACAACAACGTCAGACACATGAGAGCGAAGTTCCGAGTCATTGCTGACTGAGTATAGCGGACGGGGCTCGAAGCTACTCGTCAACCACGCGAAAGACCTTAGCGCGGTAATAGCGTAGCTCCTCGATGGACTCCTTGAGGTCATCCATCGCCCGATGCGCTCCCTTCTTGGTAGGACGGCCCGCATATATGCGGGGATACCAGCGCTGGGTCAGCTCTTTGAGCGTGGAAACGTCGATGTTGCGGTAGTGCAGCCATGCCTCGACCTCAGGCATGTACTTCACCATGAAGCGTCGATCTTGGTGGATGGAATTGCCAGCGAGCGGTGACTTGCGCTCCGGGCAATGCTCTTTGAGCACCGCCAAGACCTGTGCCTGTGCCTCCGCTTCCGAAACCTTCGACGCGCGCACGCGTTCGATCAAACCCGAAGCGCTGTGGTGCTTCTTGTTCCAATCGTCCATGGCATTGAGCACCTCATCTGCCTGATGAACCACGAGCTCGGGTCCCTCGGCGATGGTCTCGAGCTGCTCGTCGGTGATCAGGACTGCAATCTCGATGATGCGCTCCCGCTCCGGATCGAGACCCGTCATCTCCATATCCATCCACACGATCGGGGGCATGAAGGGCCCTTACTACCATGACCGCTGTCGGGTGTCCGCTGTCTGCTTCCGCCGACCACCGACCGCCGACCGCCGGCCGCTCGCCGCTGGCAGCTGGCCGCGCACCGCTGACCGTTTGAATATGACGGGTGACGAGGCTAGACACTGGCGCCCCTGCGTTGGGGCATTAGGCTGTCCACGTGAGTATTCCCGAGCGAAAACTGAGCCATCTTCGGCAGCTCGAAGCCGAGAGCATTCACATCATCCGTGAAGCGGCGGCCGAATTCGACAATCCCGTGATGATGTACTCCATCGGAAAGGATTCGTCCGTCATGCTGCGGCTCGCCGAGCGGGCGTTCGCGCCTGGTCCGTTGCCCTTCCCGCTGCTCCACGTCGACACGACGTGGAAGTTCCGCGAGATGATCAGCTTCCGCGAGGAGGTGAACAAGCAGTCAGGCATCGACATCATCGCCTACACCAATCCCGAGGGCCTCGCTCAAAACATCAATCCGTTCGATCACGGCAGCAACAAGTACACGACCGTGATGAAGACCGACGCGCTCAAACAGGCGCTCGACAAGTACGAGTTCGACTGCGCGTTTGGCGGCGCCCGCCGTGACGAAGAAAAGTCGCGCGCCAAAGAACGCATCTTTTCGTTCCGCGACCAGTTCCACGTCTGGGATCCGAAAAAGCAAACACCCGAGCTCTGGAACCTGTTCAACACGAAGATCAACAAAGGCGAAAACGTCCGAGTGTTCCCCCTGTCGAATTGGACCGAGCTCGATGTGTGGCTCTACGTCTGGTTGGAAAACATCCCCGTCGTGCCCCTGTACTTCGCGAAAGAACGTCCCGTCGTCGAGCGCGAAGGAACGTGGATCATGGTGGACGATGAGCGCATGCGGCTCGAGCCAGGGGAAGAGCCGACCACGAAGCGAGTGCGTTTTAGGACGCTCGGCTGCTATCCGCTGAGTGGCGCGGTCGAGTCCGACGCAGACACGGTGCCCAAAGTGATCCAAGAGATGTTGCTCAACCGGTTCTCCGAGCGACAGGGGCGCCTCATCGACTTCGATGAAGAGGGGTCGATGGAAGTGAAGAAGCGCGAGGGCTACTTCTAATGGCGTCCGAACACCAGCTCATCGAGAGGGACATCGAGGCATTCCTCGACAAATACCAGCGAAAGGAGCTCCTACGCTTCGTGGCCGTGGGCTCGGTCGACGACGGCAAGTCCACGCTGATCGGAAGGCTGCTCTACGACACCGGCATGGTGTTCGAAGACCAACTCGCAGCCGTGAGAGCCGCTTCTCAGGGCGATGAGCCCGACCTGGCCCTCATCACCGATGGTCTCAAGGCCGAACGCGAACAGGGCATCACCATAGATGTCGCCTATCGGTACTTCGCCACCGACAAGCGCAAGTTCATCATCGCGGATACGCCGGGACACATTCAATACACACGGAACATGGTCACCGGGGCCTCGACCGCAGACGTCGCGCTGATCCTGATCGACGCGCGGCTCGGCGTGCTCCAGCAGTCGCGACGCCACGGCTACATCGCCCACTTGCTGGGTATCCCGCATTTGGCGGTGTGCGTAAACAAGATGGACCTGGTCGACTACGATCCCAAAGTCTTCGAGAACATCAAGAAGGACTTCCTCGAGTTTGGAGATACGCTCGGTTTCAAGGACGTCACCTTCTTTCCAGTGAGCGCGCTCAAGGGAGACAACATCGTCGAAAAGAGCGACATCACCAAATGGTACGACGGCCCGAGCGTTCTCGAATACCTCGAGTCGGTTCCGGTGAGCGCCGACCGCAACATGGAGAACTTCCGGTTTCCCGTGCAGTCTGTGATTCGACCCAACCTCGACTACAGGGGCTTTGCGGCCGAAATCGCCTCTGGCGTCATCAAGAAGGGCGACGAGGTACTCGAGCTTCCGCTGGGTAGGCGGTCGAAGGTCCTGGCCATCGATACCTACGACGGAGAGGTGGAAGAGGCGTTCACCCCGCAGTCGGTGACGCTACGCCTAGAAGACGAGATCGACGTCAGTCGCGGGGACATGCTCGTGCACCCCGACGATCTGCCACAGGTCACTCGGTCGTTCGATGCGCACTTGGTGTGGATGAGCGAGGTCCCGCTCGACACCGAAAAGAGTTACCTGGTGAAGCACACCAGCCAGCTGGTCCGCGCTCAGATCGACGCGATCAAATGGAAGAAAGACATGGACACGCTCGAAGAGATGCCGACCGACGAGTTGCATCTCAACGACATCGGCCGCGTGAGTCTGACGTGCCACAGGGCGCTCTATGTCGACGACTACGAGCACAACCGCAGCACCGGATCGTTCATCGTGATCGACACACTCACGAACAACACCGTTGGTGCCGGCATGGTGACCGGCACGACCAAGACTCAAGACCTCGATGACGCCCTTCACGAGATCCGGGCTGGCTCGGCTCTGACGCCCAAGACCCAGGTCAGTCCCAAGGAGCGACTGGACCGCATGGGACAAAAAGGCGCGACCGTCTGGCTGACCGGCCTCCCGGGTTCTGGCCGTTGGACGCTCGCGTATGCGCTCGAACGGCGTTTGTTCGACCTCGGACGCACGGCGACCGTGCTCGATCCTACAGGCGAGGATCTTCGCTCGATGATCTCCGCGGCGAAGCACGCATCGGACGCTGGCCTGATCAACGTCTGCGCGTTCCCGAGCCCGAGCCGCTCGGACCGGGACGAGCTTCGCAAACGCATCGGCGAGGAACGCGTGCTTCAAGTGTACGTCAACACCGACGAAGCGCTATGCCGCGAGCGTCGGCCAAACGCAGACTTCTCGGGCTTCGAACCGCCGGAGCATCCGGATCTGACGATTGCGCTCGATGCCGTGCGCATCGACGATGCGGTGGAGCTGATCATCGACACGCTCGAAAAGCGCGGCCAGTTCACGCACTGAATCCCTGGATTTCGCGGAAGGTCCAGCCTGAGTGCTCTCCGATGTGCAAAAGGGACTCGCTTTGCTCTACCCTGAGTCACCTCTCGTGTGGGACTACAGTCGGTTTAGGGAATACCTGGGGCATCGCCTGATCGGCACACGGCTCCAGCTGCCTGCGCAGCGCCTTCGGGGACTGCTTCAGGCCCCACATCGTGCAGCTCATCCCGAGTTGATAGGCGTCTACCGCGAGGACGACGACATCCGTCACTGGGTCGAACGCTCAATATCGAACGGAATGAACTGCGTGGACGTCGGTTGCCACCTTGGCGCCATGCTTTCACAGATGCTGAGTCTGTCTCCAAGCGGTACACACTTCGCGTTCGAACCCACGCCGTACAAAGTGCAATGGCTTCGTCACAAGTTCCCGCAGGTCCAGGTCTTGGATGTAGCCCTCAGCGACAAACCAGGGCAGGCCGAATTCTTCTTACAGAGAAAGAGGTCGGGTTTCAGCGGGCTGCGCGTGCATGGCGACACGACAGCAACACTCGAGAGCTTCAAAGTCGATTGCGAGCGTCTAGACGACGTCATTCCCGAGAACGTGCAGATCGATTTCCTGAAGGTTGACGTCGAAGGTGGGGAGCTGGACGTCCTCCGCGGCGCGGAGAGAGTCCTTCGACGCGATCGGCCGAAGCTACTCTTTGAATGCACCGCTTCTGGTCTTTCAGCCTTCGGCTTCACGGGACGCGAAGTCTGGGAGCTGGTTCACGACCGGCACGGATACGACGTGTATCTGATCCGTGATTGTCTCTCCGGAGATCCACCACTCGACTACTCCCGCTTCGAGAAGGCGATGGAGTATCCCTTTCAAGCGTTCAATTTCGCCGCGCTGCCAAGGAGCGATGAGCGACGAGGCGATCCTGTCCCGAACGCGGGCTAGCAGATGTACAGCGCGTTGATCTGGTCGGCGTACTTCTCGTTGACCACGCGCCGCTTCAGCTTCAGCGTCGGGGTGAGCATGTCGTTTTCGGTGGTGAAGTCCTCGATGGCGATGTGGAAGTTCTTGACCTTCTCGTAGCCTTTGAAGCCTGCGGAGTACTTCCGCACCTCGGCTTCGACTACTTCTCTAAACGCCGGGGACTCGCTGAGCGCTTCAGGGCTGGGGTCCTCACCTTTCTCCTCCGCCCAAGCCTGCGCGACATTGAAGTCCGGGACGATCACCGCAACGTTGAACTCGCGGTTCATGCCGTAGACGAACGCGTTGGTGATGTACGGCGAGAGCTTGAGCTGCTCTTCGAGCGGCGTCGGAACGACGTACTTGCCGTTCAAGAGCTTGTACTGCTCTTTCACTCGACCTGTGATGTAAAGAAAACCCTCGTCGTCGAGTCGACCCATATCCCCGGATCGAAATCCTCGCTTGCCCTCTTTCTCGATGAGAACCTCCGCGTTGGCCTCGTCGAGCCCATGATAGCCTTGCATGATGTTGTGACCGAAGATCAGGACCTCGCCTTCGTTGGGGTCGTCGGTGGCGGCGATATCGATCTCGATGCTCACCCCCGGGATCGCTTTGCCGACCGAGCCGATCTTGCGGGCGCCCGGATAGTTCATCGTCGCGATCGGCGACGTCTCGGACAAACCATACCCCTCGTAGACCTTGATTCCGAGGTTATCGATGAACTCCGCCACCTCCTTGGAGATCGCGGCTCCGCCGCTAAAGGCGTACTTGAGCTGGCCACCAAAACGCTCTCGGACTTTGGAGAACACGATCTTGTCGAGCGTCTTGAACTTCAGGTCGAGCCATCCCTCGCTCTTACCCTTCTCGGCGAGTGCCTTGCGTTTTTGCGCGGCATCGAGCGCCTCCTCAAACAGCTTCTTCTTCAGGCCGCCCTCTTCCGCCATACGTTGATTGAGCCCATCGTAGATGCGATTGAAGATACGCGGCACGCTGAACAACAAGGTGGGCTTCACCTCGGCGAGGTTCGCGACGATCTTGTCGACGGCCTCGGCCATCCCCATCGAGGCACCCATCGAAAACAACCCGTGGAGCTCGACCGTCTGGCCGAAGACGTGCGCCCACGGCAAGAAGCAAAGTGAGCGATCGTCAGGCTCCATCGGGAAAACCTCATGAATGGCGCTCACGTTGTACGCGATGTTCTGGTGGGAGAGCTTCACACCCTTCGGATTGCCCGTCGTGCCAGACGTGTAAACGAAGCCCGCGATCGCGTCCTTGCCCGGGTCGACTAGATCGGAGGGCTGGGACTCGAGGAGCTGGGCGAAGGCGTGTTCGCCGGGACCGGGCTGCCCTGAGATCAGGACCAGCTCCTTGAGGTCGGGAAGCTCGCTTCGTAGGGCACGGATGCGCTTGGCGATCTCCTGGTTGGCGACGAAAAGCACTTTGGCCCCGCAATCGCGGAGGATGTACTTCCAGTCTTTGTCGTTTTGCGATTCGTACATCGGAACGCACGACGCACCTAGACCGTAGCCGGCATACGCGGCCGTCGCCCACGCCGGGGAGTTGTTGGAAATGATCGCCACACGGTCGCGAGCCTGTACGCCGAGGTTGGCAAGGCCGGTGCGCATTCGGCGCACGTTGTCGCCGAATTCGCCGTACCTCATCCACTGCCACTCGCCGTCTTTCTTGGAACCGAAGAGCGGACGGTCAGCGTACTTGTCCACGCTGCTGTTGAACACCTGAACCAGAGATTCGAACTTGGGTTTGAACTGCGCCATAACCCGGCGAGCCTACCAAGACGCGTTTGCCTGGCAAGCCCCTTCAGGGCGATCCGCGGCAAGGGCTCTACTTGATCAACGCCTCACACTCGGCCGAGATGTAGCCTAGGGCGACAAGCTGACGGCAGAGCTCCGGTGTCATTTGCTGGGTTTCGGAGTCGAGTTTACGGGTTTGGGTGCCCCCCACGAGCCACCGGCCCCGGTCCTTTGCCCCAAGGTATTGCCCGAGCAGAATGTGCAGATAGCGGCTGGCGATAGGGTCTTGGGTGCTCCGGAGCTCCTTCTTTTCCCAGGGATCGTTCTTCAGATCGAAGGCGACATGACTGAGATTCGCCCGAATGATGTACTTCCAATCGCCCCCGACGATCACCCGCCGATTGTCCATGAAGTCGCTGAAAGCGACGTGGGGCGCGGGCGGCCAGTTTCCTCGCAGAAAGCCCATCAGGCTGCGCCCCTCGAACTCCTTCGGAATCGCTATACCGGAGGCTTCGAGCACCGTGGGGGCGACATCCATCGTGGTCACCACCGGCATGATGCGCGATCCCGCGGCAATGGCCCCGGGCCAACGCATGATGAGCGGCACGTGCAAGAGCTCCTGGTACACGGAGTGCCCGTGTCCCCAGGAGCCATGCTCTTGGAACTCCTCGCCATGGTCCGAGGTCACGACGATGATGGTGTCCTCGGACAACCCAAGCGCGTCGAGTTGTTTCAGGAATCGACCGAAGTACTCGTCGTGGTAGCTGATCTCACCGTCGTGCAACGCCTCGATGCGTTCCTTGTCGCGCGCGGTGAACTTATACTTCTTCGGGTTCTTTTTTACATCGTCGAGCATCAGGTGAGTGCGCCGGTTCTTGACCTGCCCCGAATATGGCTTCGGGTCGTACATCTTGAGGAACTCGTCAGGCGGGTCGTACGGTACATGAGGATCGATCGTCTGAATGTAGACGAAGAAGCGCTGTTCTTTGTGCTTTTCGATCCACTGAATCGCTTCGCCAAAGACGTTGCTCGCGTTGGTGTTGCGGCGCTCGCGAATGTAGTTGGTGTAGTGGTCCCAACCCTGATCGAAGCCAAACGCGCGCGAGACATACCCATTCGCGAGGAAGCTTGCCGTCTTGAAGCCCTCGCGTTGGTACACTTCGCCGAGAGTGAGTGCCTTTTGCGGAAGCTTGGAGCCCTGCTCTTTGGTACGGTGGGTCATTGGATGGAGCGAGGTGAGCAAGCTCGCGACGGCGGGCTTGGTCCAGTTTTCCGGTGACTGCGGGCGCTCGAAAAGCGCGCCTTGCGCGGCAAACGCGTCGAGCGCTGGCGTCTTCACGCGTGTTTTCGAGTAGTAGAGCTCGAGCTTGCTCGCGCGAAGTGTGTCGATCAGCAGTACGATCACGTTGCGTGCGCGCTTCTGGATTGGCTTCACCTTTGGCTGCCTGCGCACGATGCGCACGTCACTCAGGGCGACCGGGCCGGAGGTCGCCGAGAACGAGAGCTCGGCAATTTGTCCCGCAACCGACGCCAGGCTGATCTGCTGGTCCGACCAGACGGCCCGAACGGACTCCTCGACTGTGATCGCGCCTGACTTCGCGTCCGATGCCACGCTGAGGCTGAGCTTGCCGCTGGCTCCCGATGCCATTGCCGCACCAAACACGAGAGTGCCATCCGCGGGGATCTCGCCGTACCAGCGTAGCGTCGCGCCGGCAGGAATGACCACTGCGTCACGAGTCACGTCAGATATCGCAATGGGCTGAACCATGGGCGCAGAATCGAGCCGACTCGGGCTTGGGTCAGCAGAAAGACCGACCCGGATCCAGTCGACGGCGAATGATGCCCTCTTCCCCTTGAAACTTCCCAAACGGTTTGCCCTGAGCCGGATGTCATGTGGTGAGCGCCCAGCTTCGGGGACCGTCACGCTGAGCTCCTGGTAGCCATCGGAGGGCTTCGTATCGAACGTACGGATGGCCTTTCCATCGACGTAGACCGTGAGCTTGGTCGCGCCCAATGACTTTGCTCGAACGGTCACGACGCGCGGGTGATCCGTAACCTGAAGCCGGCCGGTCTTGCCGAAGAGCGTCGCTGTCGCCCCGTCGGCGGTGACGTCGGCACCCCAGCCGCTGTTCCAGTTGCCAAAGGTATACTTCATCCGGGCCGGCGTTCCGAAGTCGACGAACAGCCCTGCCGGATCACCCACGTCGGCGAGGTGGCTGAGCGCCAAGAGGTTCAAGTACGACGCCGTGCCCCGCGGAGCCGGTGCCCGGGGCGCGGCCACGGCCTTGGCCGTGGCCACCGAGACCGCCCCTGGCGAGTGGCCCTCTGGCGCCTGCGCGGACTGACAGCCCACGATCACCAAGAGTAGCCCTGTGAACAACGCCCTCACTGCTCCTCCCTTGAACCGGCTATCACGTCCTCCTATGCCCGGCAAAGTGGGGTCGGGTTTTCTCGCCGGACCTATGCTAACTCTTGTCTCTTCGATGGATGGCAATGGCAAACCCGCCGGCTGGAGTGTGGCAAAAAGCGCGCAGCTGTACCAAATCAGCGGCTGGGGAAAGCCGTACTTCCGCATCAACGACGCTGGCCACGTGGAGGTGCGCCCGGACCCGAGGGTCGGGCGAGGGATCGACCTCTACGACCTGACGACCGAGCTCAAAGGCCGTGGCCTCGACCTCCCCATCCTGATCCGCTTTCCCAACATCCTGCAGGATCGGATTCGCCTGCTGAACCATTGCTTCGCGAGAGCCATCGAGGAGTACGGCTACGAAGGCAGCTACCGGGGCGTCTTCCCGATCAAAGTCAATCAGCAGCGGCATTTAGTCGAAGAGATCGTCGAGTCGGGTCAGCCATGGCGGTTCGGTCTCGAGGCGGGCTCAAAGCCCGAGCTGCTAATCGCCCTGGCCGCCATGGAAGACGAAGATGGGCTCATCATCTGCAATGGCTACAAAGATCTCGCCTACCTCGAGACCGCGCTCGTCGCACAGCGCTTCGACAACAGCGTGATCGTCGTCCTGGAACGCATCGAAGAGCTCGACCTCGCCTTTCGCGCTAGTGAGAAGCTCGGTATTCGCCCCTGCCTTGGCGTCCGCGCAAAGCTGAGTAGCAAGGGAATCGGTCGGTGGGCGTCCTCTGCGGGCGACCGCGCCAAGTTCGGCCTGACCACGGCGGAGATCGTTCAAGTCGTCGACCGTCTCGGCGAAAAGGACATGCTCGATTGCCTGAAGCTAGTGCACTTTCACTTGGGTTCTCAGGTGTCGAGCATCATTCCGGTCAAGAACGCCATGCGGGAAGCAGCGCAGCTTTACGTCGAGCTCGTCAAGATGGGCTGCAAGGTGAAGTACCTCGATGTCGGCGGCGGTCTCGCAGTGGACTACGACGGTTCACGAACCGACTTTCGAGGCTCGATGAACTACGACGTTCAGGAGTACGCTTATGACGTCGTTGCGGGAGTGCAAGAGGCTTGCGAGAAGGCCGAGGTCCCGCACCCGACCATCGTGAGCGAAAGCGGACGGGCCGTTGCCGCATACCAATCGATCCTCGTATTCGATGCGCTGGGTGCGGATCAACTCGGCTTTGGGGAGCCCGAACCCCCGCCGAAAGATGCGCATAGCATCCTGCATGATTTCTATGACACGTGGGAAGGCATCCAACCCAAGAACGTGCAGGAGTCTTGGCACGACGCCCAGCAGGCGTTGGAGGAGACACGAAGCTTGTTCAAGTTCGGCTACTTGGGCCTGCGCGAGCTTGCGCGCGCAGAACGTCTCTTTTGGAACTGCTGCGAGAAGATCCGAGAAGCGATGCGGCGAGTGAAGTACGTGCCCGAAGAGCTGCTCAAGGTCGAAGAAATGCTCGGGTCGATCTACTACTGTAACTTCTCGCTGTTTCAATCGGCGCCCGACATTTGGGCCATGGACCACCTGTTTCCATTCATGCCGATTCACCGCCTCGATGAGGAGCCGACGATTCGTGCGCGCCTTGCCGATCTGACCTGTGACAGCGACGGCGTCGTCGACAAGTTCATCGATGTCGAGGAGGTACAGAATTCTCTGGCGCTACACCCCGTTCGTGAGGGCGAGGACTATCTGCTCGGGATGTTCCTCGGCGGTGCATACCAGGAGATTCTAGGCGACCTTCACAATCTCTTTGGTGATACCAATGCGGTGCATGTACGCCTCGAGGACTACGGATACAGCGTATCCAACGTGATCAAGGGCGACGCCATCGATGAAGTGCTTCGGTATCTACAGTACGATCCAGAAGACATGGTCGAGCGCGTTCGCAAACAGGCAGAGCGTGCGTTGGGGCAAGGCCGCATGAGCATCGAACAACTGCGCACCTTCATGAAGCACTACGAAGACAGTCTTCGTGGATACACCTATCTACAGGGCGACGCCTGAGCCCGATGCCACGCGTTCTGATCATTACGCCGACGTACAACGAACGCGAGAATCTGCCCACGTTTCTCGCCGGCGTGTTCGATGCCCTACCCGACGCGCATGTGCTCGTCGTCGACGACAACTCCCCGGACGGCACCGGGCAACTCGCCGAGGACATGAGTCGAGAGGACTCACGCGTGAGCGTGATGCGGCGCCCCGGCAAAATGGGCCTCGGAAGCGCGTACCTCGACGGGTTTCGCAGGGGCTTGAAGGAGGGCTACGACCTCTTGTTCGAAATGGACACCGACCTCTCACACGACCCGGCGTATCTTTCGGATTTCCTCGATCAGTTCGCGCATGGCGCCGACTTGGTCATCGGGTCCCGTAACGTCCCCGGAGGCGGTGTCGAAGGTTGGGGACCGGGGCGGCACATCCTGTCCAAGGGCGGCAGCATCTACAGCAGAATGATCTTGGGACTTGGGATTCGCGACCTGACCAGTGGCTACAAAGGTTTTCGTAGGGAGGTATTGCAGGCCATCAATCTAGATGCGGTTCACTCGGAAGGTTACTCGTTCCAGATCGAGCTCACGTTTCGCGCCGTGCAAAAAGGCTTCAAGGTTGCCGAAGTCCCGATCATGTTCGTCGACAGGCGCGCCGGGCAGAGCAAGATGTCGCGCAGGATCTTTGCCGAGGCCGTGCTCATCGTGCCGAAGCTGAGGTTCGATGCGCTACGCGGCAAACTGCGTTAGCCTGAGCCGCAATGAGCACCGACACGCGGAAGCCAGCACCAAGTCCGTATCTCGTGCCTTTCGATGGCTCGTTTCGAATCGACAAGGCGCCGACTGCGCCTCCGCCGGGCAACAACAAGAAGGAGCTGAAGAGGCTCCTTCAAGATGATGTCGACGAGATTCGAAAACTGCAGAAGAAGCTCCACGCTGACGACCGGTACGCGTTGCTGTGCATCTTTCAGGCACTCGACGCTGCCGGCAAAGACGGAACGATCCGTGCGGTGTTCACCGGCGTCAATCCCGCCGGCTTTCGCGTACACAACTTCAAGCAACCCTCGAGCGAAGAGCTCGATCATGATTTCCTGTGGAGAATCGCGCGACGCCTACCGGACCGCGGACGGATCGGCGTATTCAACCGCAGTCACTACGAGGAAGTGCTCGTCGTTCGTGTCCACCCGGAATACCTGAACGGCCAAAAGCTGCCCCACTATGACTTGGATTCGATCTGGTCGGAACGAATGGAGTCGATTCGGGAGTTCGAGCATCATCAAGCCCGCAACGGAACGGTGATTACGAAGTTCTTCCTCAACGTGTCCCGCGACGAACAGAAGCGCCGCCTTCTCGATCGCATCGACGAGCCAGAATCCAACTGGAAGTTCGACCCCGGAGACATCGCCGAACGAGCTCGGTGGCCCGAGTACATGCATGCGTTCGAGGAGGCCTTGAACGCAACGTCGCGCCCTTGGGCGCCGTGGTATTGCATCCCGGCCGACAGTAAGAGCTTCATGCGCGTGGAGGTCGCTCGCATCGTGCGCGAGACGCTCGAAGGACTCGGCCTCGCGTACCCCAAGCTCGACCCCGAAGCGCGCGGCGCCTTGGCGAAGGGGCGGGCGCTGCTCGAACAGGAGTAGGAGTCAGAAACGGCCGACCAGTGAGAGCCCGCCGCCCTTTGGGTACACGGCGGGTGCCAAAGAGATCTCGCGGCGGGACCGGGATGGGAGGTAGCCCTTCTTGTATTCCTGCCAGGCATCCTCCGTTCCACTCTCGATGAACGAAAGGCCGAGGTTGAGTAGGCTGACCCCGGTATAGATGCCGCCGATGACGAAGACATTCCGCTTGCTCGAGTCGTTGAGGTTGTTCATCACGGGAATCAACGACAACGCCAAGGTGCCCCCCACAACCCCCGAAACGGCCACCCAACGCACGAGCGTTCGCTCGCGCCGGCGGAACTCCGCCGCCGCACGCAGCTCGCCCGCGAAACTCCCCAGCTCCCATTCCGAAAGCGGCTCATCGTAGGCGTGCCGCTCCCTCCATCGCCTCCGAATGCCTTCTTCCGGGGACGGTCGGCTCAGAAGAACCAACCCAGTGGTGAGCGACGAGGTCCCGATGCTGAGCCACAACAAACCGACCCCGCGCTGGATCTGATTGTTGCCCGGATCCTGGACCAATCGAACCAAGCCGAGGGAAAGCAAGGAGGCCCCCGAAGCGAACGTCAGCCAGCCGGAGAAGTTGCGAAAGCGTTTGGTGTTCGTCGCGGCAGCGTCCAGGAGCTCGCCCAAACGCGTTTCTTCGGCGCTCGACTGGGGGTCCGCGTCGACCTGACGCGATTCCTCGAATGGCCAGTCTTGTTTGGTCTCCTCGGGCTCGTCGGCCTGGGCGTGCGCGGCGGCGACGTTCGACACGACGCACGCGATCACGAGCAGCGTTCCAAACCGTTGTACGTGCATGTCGGCCGAGAGGGGAGATGGCACAGAAGCCCTCTAGCGGCAACGGATTTCCCTTTGAGTCCGTGCTTTTCGACACGGTGTGTCGCGACCTCTACCCTGATCGTATGAAGCGGGCAGACTTCCAGGAGGCCCTTCTGCAGCAGATGGAAGGCAAGGTGCACTGGGCATGGCCCGCGTTTACGGGCGGCCTCGTCGAGAAGGAACTCCTTCACATCCATCTCGAGCACGAGTGGGACGTCTACGTACGAGATTTCCCGGTCCTGGTCGGAAGAGCGTACGTGCAATGCCCGATCGCGGAGGTCCGCAGGGAGCTCGCCGAAAACATCTATGAAGAGGAAACTGGAGGTCTCGTCGCTGGACGTCCTCATCCGGAGCTCTTTCTCGAGTACCCGCGCGGTTTGGGAATGGACTTGTCGCACTTCGAGGCCGTGCAGTTGCTTCCCGGGGCGCGTGAATATCGCGACTTCATCGACGACGCGACCCACAATCGCGGTTGGGGAGTGGCGGCTGCCGTAACCACGCTGTTCCTCGAGGGCACTGCGTATGAACGACACGAGCTGGACCCTTCTTCACCGCCGCGCCCTACTCCGGCACTAACGCAGCATCCACTCGTCAAGCACTACGGCCTGCCGCTCGAGTCGCTCGCGCTGACGAAGGCACATCGGGCCGTCGAGGGCGAGCATCGCGCGGCCGCGTGGCGGGTGATGCTCGATCACATCCCTGAAGAGAGTCGTCCTGGCGTCGTCGCAGCGATGAAAGAGGCCGTGCGGGCCTGGCAGACGTACCGGGACGACGTCGCTGAGGCATGCGGCATCACCCGCGACCTGATGTCCCTCACCGCTTAGCCGCTGACCGCAAGCGAGCTTTGTAGTACTAACCGCGCATCTCCGATGCTCGACCCCCAGACGACCACGATCATCGCCAACCCCGCAGCCAAAGGCGGCTGGGTCGGTAAGCGCTGGCACGAGCTGAGCGAGCAACTGCGGGGCGCTCTCGGCCCCGTACACCTGCGGCTCACCGAGCGAGTCGGCCACGGCTCCGAGCTGGCGCGCATCGCGGCCGACGAAGGAATGCAAACGATCGTTTCCCTTGGCGGCGATGGCACCCACAGCGAGGTGTCCGACGGTATCTTGAGCTCAGGCCGAGGCCGAGAAGTGGCGATGGGCATCTTGCATGCAGGCACCGGGGGCGATTTCCGCCGGATGATCGAAGGCAGCGACACCTTCGAGACGGCATGCAAGGTGCTGAACGAGCGCCGGACCGCCCCAATCGACACCGGTCGCGTCACCTATGTACGCGACGACGGCACCGAAGACACCAGAAACTTCCTCAACATCACCTCGCTCGGCATGAGCGGCCTCGTCGACCGCATGGTCGCAGAGCTCAACTTTCGAGGTAGCGCCGCATACCTCATCGCCACGTTGCGCGCTCAACAACAGTACAAGCCCGCAGGTCTTCGACTCGTCGTCGACGACGATGACAAGGGCGAGTTCGATGTCAGTGTGGTTTGCGTTTGCAATGGCCGTTGGGCCGGAGGCGGCATGATGTTTGCGCCGAATGCCTCGCTTTCGGACGGCCTGTTCGACATCGTGGTGATCCGAGCGACATCCACGCTTCGCGGGCTCCCAGTCATGGCGGGCATCTATCGCGGGACGCACATCAAGTCGCCATTGGTGAGCGTTTACCGCGGCAAGGTGGTCCAAATCGAGATGCTCCGAAACACCGCCTGGATGGACATCGACGGCGAAGCGCCCGGCACGGCGCCGGCTTCGTTCGAAATCCTTCCCGGCTCTCTGCAATTGATCGGCGTACGCGAGGAGTTTCTCTAGTCGTCAGCCTGGCTTTCGTGATTTTCGAACGTCTTCGAGCATGAGCTTGCCCAACCAAACCGAGCTGTTTGGATTCAAACGGTAGGTGCGCCATGCGGTGTGAGCGAACCCCGTGATCACGATGAACGCGTCGTTCTTGTCCATACCGCGCACGATCTTCTTGGCGCACACCTCGACGGGCATCGGCTTCAATCTCTTCGACATCCGGGCGAACACGTCTTGGCCGTCGTAATTGCGGTACACGCTGGTTTCAATGAGTGGCGTTTCGATGACGCCCGGACAAACGACACTGACGTTGACGCCTGATTCTTCGATCTCGACACGAAGGGAAATCGACAACGCGACGACCGCATGCTTCGTCGCGGAGTAAGCGCCCTCGAGGGGTGTGGGGACGATGCCCGCGAGTGATGCCGTATTGACGATGTGGCCGAAACCCTGCTCTCGCATGATGGGCGCCACGGCGTGCACACCGTGAACAACGCCTCGCAAATTGACGTCGATCAGCCGGTTCCAGTCCTCCAGCGTCGTGTCCTTGAGCTCGGCAAACACGTTGATCCCGGCGTTGTTGAACATGTAGTCGATACGGCTTCTCGAGGTCTTGGTTGCGTCGACGAGGCGCTCAACGGCCGCGGCATCGGTGACGTCCAAAGGCGTGCCCTCGACGGAGAGTCCCGCGTCTCGAAACTCGGCGATGCTCGCATCCAAAGTGGCCTCGTCGATATCGGCGAGCACGAGATGACAGCCACGCTCCGC
>CAJIBX010000162.1_pt1 | contig 27940 bp, 23 predicted proteins | sample 9199471 | NCBI WGS metagenome assembly CAJIBX01 (sample SAMEA7708317, study PRJEB35096) | sediment metagenome | biome: marine neritic benthic zone biome [ENVO:01000025]; feature: sediment [ENVO:00002007]; material: shallow marine sediment [ENVO:03000034] sea grass bed [ENVO_01000059] ...
GACGCCGTACATGACGAAGGTCGGCTCGGGATAGAGCGCGACTGGCTTCTGTCGGCCTTGGCGCGGGGTCGATAGCGCGGTGGCCAGCAACGCGATCAACTCGTCCGAACCGCTACCCAGGATGTATGCGTCGGGGGTGCCCCCGAAACGACCAGCGAGCGCTCGTCGACATTCGGTTGCTCGACCGTCGGGATAGCGATTGAAGGATGTGGTGCGCACGAGCTCGGCGATGCGCCGTCGTGCTTCCTCGGGAAGCGGCCACGGGCTCTCGTTCGCATCGAGCTTGGTCGGCGGCGGCTCGGGCGGCACCGTGTACGCCTTGAGCGAGTCGAGCTCGTCACGGAGCAGCGATTTGAGTGGGACAGCCACAACCGGGCATGTCTAGGGCAGGGGAGTCACGCCCACAAGCCGAGACCGAGGCCGTGTCCGAGACCGAGGCCGTGTCCGAGACCGAGGCCGTGTCCGAGACCGAGGCCGTGTCCGAGACCGACACCGTGTCCGAGACCGACGGCGATACCGGGCGATCGGTTCCGCCTTTCCGTCGTCGTTTCCATCCAAGGGGTGAATGGAAACGACGACTCCAAGGAGGAACCTCATGGCTCAGCTCATCGCGTACGATCTCTCTCTTCAACTCGTTCGGACGCTCGCGCCGGTCATCGGTTGCATCGAGCGGCGGGACAAGGACCTCGCGCGGCAGCTTCGGCGCGCCGCATCAAGCATTTCGCTCAATCTTGCCGAAGGCAGTCATAGTGACCCAGGCAATCGGCGGGCGCGGTTCTTCACCGCGGCGGGGTCCGCGAAGGAGACGCAAGCCGCCTTGCAGGTTGCAATCGCGTGGGGCTACCTCGACGCCGGTGATGTCTCACACCTCGCCGACCGCGTGGTCGCGGTGACGTACCGGCTCAGCCGCGGGCGTCCGCCTAGCGGCCGCCGGTGAGCGGCCACAGCATGCGTAGGACGCGATCGAGCTCCCCGTCGATGGTGGCCACACGCTCGGCACCGACGTACCCCCACGCCGCCGCGAGCCGCAACGCGGCACGAGTTTCGTTCGCAGAGCCTGCCGCGGAATGAAAGCGACTCCGCGCGGTGCCCGGGTCCGAGTATTCACCTTCTGCGATGTTAAGAACGATGCTGGAGGCCGATCGCCGGAGCTGGTCGGCGAGTGAGCGATCCAGGCGCCTAATGGTTGTGGCGAGCGGAGCGATCTCGGTGACGGTGTCGAGCGCGATTCGGTGTACGTGAAGTCTCATGAGCGAAGTTCCTTTCTGTGGGCTTAGGGTTCAACGAAAGGGCGAAGCCCGGCCCTAAGCCCGCAGAAAGGAACGCGGAGACTCTTACCGAGACCGAGACCGAGACCGAGGCCGTGTCCGAGACCGAGACCGTGTCCGTGTCCGAGACCGACACCGTGCCCGAGACCGTTCCCCGGACTGTTCAGTGCAACGCTTGGCCGGCGTACTGCTCGGCCTCTTGGAGCGTGGCCAGGACAGTCGAGGCGTCTTTGGCGTTGGGGCGGGCTTCGAGATAGGCGCTCAAGTCCTCGGTGGCTGCCGCGTAGGTGCGAAGCGCATGCGCAAAAAGGCCCCGGTCACGACGGTGCTCCGGGGCATTGGTCAAATCGACGAGGCGATCGCTGGCGAGCATGGCGCGCGCGTAGTCGCCACGGCGGCGGTACGCGTTTTTGAGGTTGGCCAGCATCCGAACGGCGATGGTGTGTGTGCCTACCGGTTCGAGATAAGTCGGTTGCAGGTCTGTATCGTGGCCGAGGAAGCGAGCCGCGAGCTCGCGCAGGTTGTCGTGATTCAACAGCCGGCCGCCGCGGAAGGGATCTTGGTAGACGCCGTCTGGACCGCCGACCCGCACCAAGAAGTGGCCGGGGAAGCCGACGCCTTCGACGACGATACCGGCGCGTCTTCCGACGGCCATGAGCAGAATGGACAGTGAAATGGGAATCCCCTTTTTGTGGAGCATGACCTGGTCGAGGTAGCTGTTTTGGGGATCGTAGTAGTCGTCGTGATTGCCGTCGAAGCCCAGCTCGCCGAAGATGAAGTCGGCAATGGTCTTGGCGTCGTCGTGAGGGGTGGGATCGGGAGGGCGTCGCAACAGCACCTGATGCGCCCACACGTCGAGCGTTGCGCGGACCGCGCTAGCGTCGAGCCTGGGATTGGCCTCGCGCGCGATGGTCAGGGCGACCTCTTCGACCGGCGCTGACTGCTCTTCGAGCAGTTCCACGATAGGGTGCGGTTTCGTTCCCAGCATACTCGTTGCTTGGGTATGGTGACCGATTCTGTGCTCTTGTCGAGCAGACCGGCCGACTTGTTGAACACAACTCAGTAATGCGGAATACGTTGGGTGGCACACAATGCTCGAGCAGTTGCTGGACATACTAAGGACGGACCACGCCGTCATCGTGTACGGGCTCATCGTCGTGGCGGCATGTTCCGAGTACGTTGTGCCGCCCTTTCCCGGGGACACGCTGACACTTTTTGCCGTGTTTTTGGCCGCCCATGCGGAGCTCAACGCGCCGCTGGTCTACCTCGCCATGACGACGGGTGCCGTGCTAGGCGGCGTGATCGCGTGGGGGGTGGGCATGTGGCTTGCAGACCGCGAAGATCGGTGGCCACGATGGTTGCGCCGATCGGGCATCACGGATTCCCTTGACGCAGTGCGCCGTGGATACACGCGGCACGGTGCGGCGTACCTGCTCATCAATCGATTCCTTCCAGCATTTCGCGCGTTCTTCTTCGTCGGCGCGGGTCTGTCGCGCATGCACCCGCTGTCCGTGGTCATCTACGGAGGGCTGTCCGCTGCCGTGTGGAATGCGCTCTTGCTCGGCATCGGCTTCGGCGTGGGTCGAAACTGGGAAACACTTCAGTCGTTCTTCGAACAATACGCGCTAGCGTCGTTCGTCGTGGCAGCGGGGGTTCTTTTGATCTTCTGGTTGCGTACGCGACGGAGCCCCGAACGCTAGGGTTGCGGGGGATCGATGTAGTCCACGTGCTCGCCACGGAATGTTTCCAGCGTGGTCACCCCCGGTGCTTCATCTACGACGTAGTTCGGACCGAGCGGAACCTTTCCGCGGCCGCCCGGCGTGTCGACGACGAACTTGGGCAGCGCGATGCCGCTGACGCGACCCTGCAAGGCGTGCATGAGCTCGAGTCCTCTCTTGAGTGGTGTTCGAAGGTGGCTCGTGCCCCGGACCGGATCCATCTGCAGCAGGTAGTATGGGCGGACGCGCGTCCGAACCAATCCGCGAAACAATGATTCGAGCACGACCGCATCGTCATTGACCTGTCGCAGCAACACCGTCTGATTCATCACCACGAGCCCGTGGTCCGCCAAGACGCCGCATGCGGCGATGGCTTCTTCGGTGAGCTCCTTTGGGTGATTGAAATGCGTCATCACCCAGACCGCTGGGTGCGCCTCGCGGATCGCCTGCGCGAAGTCCTTCGTGACCCGTTGCGGTAGCGTGACGGGGACGCGCGTCGCCAAACGCACGTAGTCGACGTGATCGATCCCTGCGAGCCTCTCTAGGATCCGCACGATTCGACCGGTGGCCATCATGCAAGGATCGCCTCCAGAAAGGATTACGTCGTGAATTGCGCTGTGTTCTTCGATCCAACGAAAGGCCGGTTCGAGCGCCTGCATGGACCTCGCGCCGCCTCCGTCACCCACCATGCGAGAGCGCGTGCAAAAGCGGCAGTACACGCCGCAGCGATCAGTCGCGATCAACAGTACTCGGTCGGGGTAGCGCTGGATGAGATGAGGTGCGACCTCGTGCAGCTCTTCGCCGAGTGGGTCCCGGAGATCGCCGCGCACTTCCTGCGCCTCCGATGCCCTCGGCACGCACTGTAGCCGAATCGGACAGCGGTCGTCCTCTGGATCGCAGAGCGACAGGTAGTGCGGTGTGATCGACATCGGAAAACCGCTGCGGATCGCCCGACGCACGCCATCACGCTCGGCCTCTGACAGCTTGAGCGAGCACTCCAGGCCCTCGAGATCGGTCACGGCATTGCGAGCCTGCCATCGCCAATCATCCCAGAGCCGCAAGGATTGCGGTCCTCGCTTCAACTCGATCGTCTGCACACGGCGGAGCCTAGCGCGCCGGGAGTGGCTGGTCCGCTGTTTCGTCGAAAGGCGGCTTGAAAAAGTGGGAAAACATTGTCATATCGTTGGCTCTATCCATGCCGACCTACAAAGATCCTCGCCCGTTCGAAGTCGAATACATCGATAACCCCACGCAGGCCGAGCTTCGAGCGCTTGCGCTCGAGCACACACCTTGCGTCCAGCAGACCAAGGTCGGAAGCGTCAACAAGATCTCGCGCAACAAAGCGCGAATGGCCCAATACACCTACATCATTGATACCGAAGATCGCTGGAGCCACCAGCTCATCGACCCGGACAAAGCCGCAAAGCTGATCGAACGCCAAACGCAATACATCGCCGATAAGGGCAAGTTGATCGCCATCGATGGCTACGTTGGGCTAGACGACGGCGCTTTTGGGGCCACATGGCTCTACACACCGGAGGGAGCGAACATCGCCGGCATGCAACAGGTGCTCGCCTTCCCGCGACAAGCCGTAGAAGCCAAGGGCCAACTCCAAGAGCCGTTCAAGCCGGTCTTTCGGCTTTTCTACACTCCCGATCTGCGGCTGGACGACATGCCCGGCGGCCAGGCGATCATCGTCGACATCCACAACTGGACGACGCACGTCATCGGCGCCGACTACTTCGGCGAATCCAAGAAGGGCATCCTTCGCATGCTCAACCACTACGTCTACGAGAAGGGTGGCTTGGTGCTGCACGCAGGCGCAAAGGCGGTGACCCGCGCCGATGGAGAGAAGATCACCATGACGGTGATGGGCCTCTCGGGCACCGGCAAGACCACGACCACCTTCTCGAAGCAGGGTGACCTCACCGAGCCCATCCAGGATGACATGGTCGCCCTGTGGCCCAGCGGCCGGCTTTCCATCACAGAGAACGGCTGTTTCGCCAAGACCGACGGCCTCTCAGAGGAAACGGAACCCATCCTCTACAACGCCACCATCGGTCCGGATGCCTGGATCGAAAACGTCTTCCTCGAAGAAGACGGCTCGTTCAACTTCAGCAAGGGAGTGCTGTCGGTCGATGACGTGAAGCGGCTCCGCGACATCCTCATCCAGACTGGCGCCGATGCGAAAAACGTCGACACATACATCTCCGGCGACGTTGCTTCCGAAGAGGTCGTCGACGATCACGGTGTTCCCCAAGATGGCTGGGATTTCGTGGTGTGGACGCAAAACGGTCGCTCGATCGTCCCTCTGAGCTCGATTCCGGGCGCGGCGGACCTTCACGGTATTCCGGCGGTCAAATCGATGGGCATTCTCAACCGCGATGAAGGCTACGACGCCGCCATGCCCGGCATCTTGCGATTCACCTCTGCGGAGCAAGCAGCGGGCTTTTTCATGTTGGGCGAAACCTCCAAGACGAGCGCAGCGGGCAAAGAACGGGGCAAGACGCGCTCGCCGTTTACCCAGCCGTTCTTCCCGGCCAAACATGGTCTCCAGGCAAAGCGCTTCGCGGAGCTGGCCGCCACCATGCCCGGCGTCACCATGTGGCTGATGAACACCGGCTACGTCGGAGGCGAAGCCAACGACGCCAAGAACAACAAAGCGCTCAACATCAAGATCCACTATTCGAGCGCCATGCTCGAGGCGCTGCTGAGCGACACGATCAAATGGAAGAAGGACCCCGACTTCGGGTACGAGATCGTCGATGTGGACGCCCCCGAGAACGCCGACCTGGTTTCCAAAGTGCCCGCGGAAATCCTCAACCCCCGCCTTTTCTTCGCGCAGCGTGGCCGCGAGCCCGACTACGACACCTGGGTGGAGCACATGAAGGAGGCTCGTCGCGAGTTCCTTCAGCGGTTCAGCGTGGCCGAGCCGATCATCCAGGCGATCTCTGCCTGAGCACCTGACCAAGCCGTGCGTCTGAGGGTCGTAACCCGCCAATAATACAGCTTTTTCGGCTTAACCTGCCATCGTCCGTGTGCTTGTTACACTATTTCGGGACGATGGGAGATAGCTTACAAAAGCCGCCCAGACATCACCCCGCGTGGGGCCTTCGCACGCGGGCACTCATCCGTACGCTGCAGCGCGCGGCACGCACTCTGACCGGTCAACGATGCCCCACTGAGACCCGACGGCATCTCGCGCGCCTCGGTAGCCTGGCACCCGCCAGAGCGGGCGTGCGTCGTCGGAGGACCCGTCTTGGGGGCCGACCCGCGACCTGGTTCGTGCCGCGCGGGGGTAAGCCGGGAGGACCGGCGATCTTCTACATCCACGGCGGGGGTTACTCCCTGTGCTCGCCGAGGACGCACCGCACACTGCTTTCGGACTTGGTCTTGGCCACCGGCCTGCCGTGTGTCGCGATCCGATACCGGCTTGCCCCCGAACACCCCTTTCCCGCAGCCCAGGAAGACTGCCACGCGGCCTATCGAGACCTCTTGGCGGACGGAATCGATCCTCAGTCCCTGATCTTCTGCGGCGATTCCGCAGGGGGCGGCCTCGCGTTGGCGCTGCTCCAAGAGCTACGCGAGCATGGTGAGCCCATGCCTCGCGGGGCGGTCTTGCTTTCCCCCTGGGTCGACCTCACGTGCTCGGGCGACAGCATCGAGTTCAACGAGCCGTACGACTATCTGAGCCGGCACGTGCTCGAGTCCTACGCCGGCCATTACCTCGGCGGACGGGACCCGACCGACCCGCGCGTATCCCCGAGCTTCGCGGACTTCACCGACTTCCCACCGATGTTGATTCAGGTCGGCACGGCCGAGTTGTTGCTCTCCGAGGTTCGGGCGTTGGCGCGCCGTGCCGTCGAGCACGGTGTCACCGTCGAGCTCGAGGAGTGGGAGGGTATGTTTCATGCGTGGCATGGCTTTTCGTTGTTCATGCCCGAGGCGCGCAAGGCTTTCCGCGCGATCGGACGCTACACGCGGTGGCTGCTCACCGAGTACCAACCCGAGAAGCATCTGGCGCTCTCCGACATACGGTCGGTCCTGCGCAGCACGGAGGGAAGCGACGCCGTGAATGCCGAGGAGCGTTTCTTGAAGAGCGGCTGAGGCCGCGCTCAAGCGCTACTTGTTCGCTTCGAGATCGTCGACCAGCTCTTGGGCCCGCTTGGCTGCCTTGGGATCTTTCGACTGCACAGCCTTGATGTATCGCTTGAAGGTTCTGACGGCGAGCTCGTTCGAGCCGATCTTTTCGTAGCAGACGGCGAGGTCGTAGAGCGTGCCCGCCTTTTCCCCGCCGATCGCGATCGCCTGCATATAGTGCGGGATCGCCTCCTCGTAGCGCTGCGCCGCACGATAGGCGATCCCGAGATTCTGGTGGAAGTCAGCGCGTTCGGGAGCGAGCGCAACCGCCTTTTCGAACGTGGCGATCGCGTCATCGTAGCGGCGTGCCCGTCGTTGCGCGACGCCGAGGTTGTTCAGAAGGTCGACATTGTTCGGGTTGCGCTTGAGGCCCCACTCATAGGTAGAGATTGCCCGATCGTATTTCTTGAGGTTGCGGTAAGCCGCGCCGAGATTGAGCCAATGATTCGTTTCGGTCGGTTCGAGCCGCGTTGCCTTCGTGAGGCGTTTGATCGCCTCGTCGGTTCGATTTAGGCGCATCAAGGTCGCGCCCGCGAGCCCGTAGGCTTGGCCGCTTTTCGGCTCGAGCTCGATCGCCCGGTCGAAGGCGACCACGGCCTCGTCCAATCGATCCATCCGCCGCAAAATCGTGCCACGCGTGAGGTGACCTTGCGCATAGGTCGGGCGGAGCTTGACTGCCATGTCGATCTCTTTGAGCGCTTCGTCGAGCTTGCCCTCACTTCGGAGCGTGCGCGCCAAACGATAGTGCGCGCTCGCCTCATCGGCCTGAGCGACAGGCATCCCAAATCCAAAACAGACAACCATTACCATCAAAAAACGCATGGTGATCAGCTTACCAGCCGATCGTACGATCGCCGTATCCATAATGATTTCAACCGAATTGCGGCACACCAGGTAACTCATGACCCTCGCTCGAAGTATGATGGACAACCGCCATGGCCAACTCTTCATCCCCCCGCAAGTGGTTCGTCGTCGGCCTCCTCGCCGTAGCGGTCGTGGTTGCGGGATACTATGCGTCGATAACGTTGCTCGGGGTCAAGACGGTCCGGGCTGGCGCTTTCACCGCCCCCGGCGAATTCGGCTACACCGGTTGGGGAGAGGCGCTTAGAGACTGGGTGGTGGACGGTCGCGTCGACTATGCGCGCGTCATGGACGAACAGGAACGACTGCGCAGCTTCGCGTCGCTGGTGAGGGAGGTCGGGCCAACGAGCGATCCCAATCGCTTCCCCGACGAAGCGGCTAAGCTTGCCTACTATATCAACGCCTACAATGCTCTCGTTCTGCTCGGCGTCGCGGCGCACTGGCCCATCGATAGCGTTCAGGACGTGCATGGCCCGATCGAGCCGAGGGCGGGGTTCGGATTCTTCTATGGTCTGCGTTTCGAGATCGACCAGCGAACGATCAATCTTTACGACCTGGAGCACCAGGTCATCCGCGGCTTCGGTGATGCTCGCATCCATGCGGCGATCAACTGCGCGTCCGTCTCATGCCCTGCGTTGCAGTCGTTCGCATACCTTCCGGAGATGCTGGACGCTCAGCTCACCCAGGTGACTCGGGAGTTCTGCTCCTCTCCGAAGCACGTCCACATCGATCACGAGGCGCGGGTGGTCGAGCTCTCCGCCATCTTCGATTGGTACCAAAGCGATTTCGTCGCCGATGCCGCCAAGCTCGGCCAGGAGGCGACCGTGCTCGGCTTCGTCGCGGGCTTTGCAGACGAGGCGACCGCCACCAGCCTTACGGAGGCAATGAAGCAGGGCTACACCGTGCGCTACCTACCGTACGACTGGAGCCTCAATCGCATGTAATCTGATGTAAGTAGAATTCGACGGTAGTGGGGTTCGGTGATTAAGCTTTACGTCAAATGGGGACTCTGCGGCGATCCGCCCTTAACTTGGTTTTATCTTTAGCGTTTGTCGTCATCTCTGGCTGTCCGGCAGAGCTCGCCAATCCTGAACGGTTTGGTGAGAGTGCGGAATGCCCCGGGACCGACGTGGAACAGCTGTTCATCGACAGCTGCGGCGGCGTCGGCTGTCACGGAGCCACCGATCCGGTCGTGGGACTCGACTTGGAATCGCCCAATGTGGCCGATCGCTTGATCGGCGTGAACTCGACCGCGATCGGGTGCGAAGCAGAGCAGTTCATCGTGCCTGGCGACGTCGAGGGGAGTTACTTGCTCGCGAAGGTTCGGGGCGATTTTGGTATTTGCGGCGCGCGCATGCCGCTCGCCCGTACACTCGATCCGCGCGACATCGATTGCATTCGACTCTGGATTGCCGAGGTTGACGGCGCGGGTGATGGGGGCGTTCCATGAGGGGTGGCCGCCCCTGCGTGGCTTGGGCAGGGGCATGTGCGGTGTTGTTTGGTTTGTTCGCGACCCCCGTGGCCGCGCAGGGGGACCGGGCCGCGCTATTGCGATTCACGGGCAAGGACGCCAATGCGATCCGGCAACGCGTGCAAAAACGACTGCGCGCCAAGAACATCGACGTCGCCCCACTCAAAGAGGTGGGCGAAGCTTCGCGTGCAAACAAAGGCCGCGTGAACATCGCAAGGGCTTTGAATGCGAAGGTCTTGATCGGAGCGCGCGTCCAAAAACCCGAGGAGCGCTGGGTCATCGACGTCTCGGTCTACAACGCAAAAGGAAAGCGAACCCGCAAGTTCCGGGTCAGCTCATCGAATTTGACCCGGGCCGCCAATCGCGCGGCAGATAAGCTGGTTCAGCTCGATCTGGTGCCCGAAGTTCAGGCCAAGAAGCCGCCGCCGCCGCCAAAACCGGTTGCCAAAGCCGAGCCAGCGCCACGGAAGACCTCAGCGATACCAAGGCTCGTGATTCGCCCGTTCGAAGGACGCAATGCCTCAAAGATTCGCATCGGCGCGGTGAGGGCGTTTTCGGGGAAGCCGGTGAAGCTCGTCCCCAGTCAGTCCTTCGTCGATAAGGCCGAGCAGCTCGGCGTGAACCTTCGCAAGAGCTCTGGTCAGATCAAGACCGCTCGCGCATTGAATGTCGATGCGTTGGTCGACGGCGACGTCGAGCTCGAGGGCAACACCTGGACGGCGTACGTGCGGCTCGTCGATGGCGACAGCGGACAGGTGCTTCGCCAGGAGTACTACGAAGAGCGCACCGCGGCGGCGCTGAGCCGGCGCATACAACAGGATCTATGGAACGGGTTTCGCAAGCCTATCGCGGATCTGAGGACCGACCGTCAAGCTGCCGTAGCGACCGCAAAGAAGAAGGACACATCCAAAGAGGGTGCTCGCGAGCGACGGCGCGACGAACGCCGAATGGCACGGTATCGGGGCTTGGGCTTGCCCACGGCGATCGACATCCAATTCGACTTCCGGCTCGTACACCGAAACTTCGAGTACAACGACGACCTGCGCGAGGACCTGCGGGACTACGAGCTCGGGGCGGGTCCGGGATTCGCAGTGCGCATGCGGTGGTACCCAGCCGCGCACTTCGTCGCCAACGCGTGGTCGCAATTTGGCGTTGATGGCTTCTACGAACGCCTGGCCAATCTCACATCCGAACGCGCCGAGGACGGCCAGAGTTTTCCGACACGGGCGAGTGCCTGGGGCATCGGCCTCAGATGGCGGTATGCCCTCAAGCGTGTCCAACCTTCGCTGCTCGTCGGGTACGGCCGCCAAAACTTCGAGGTGCTGGTGTCGGGTCCGCCGCGACCCGGATTCGACAACACGCCGCAGGTGCCACAGGTCAACTACAAGTTCATCCGGTACCAGGGCGAGATCCGATGGGATGTCGTGGCTGGGTTGAAGCTGATGATTCGAGGGGCGTTCCTGCAAGTACTCGAGACCGGCGGAATCTCATCGCCCCTGTGGTTCCCGAATGCGTCCGCCAACGGCATGGAAGCCGAGCTGCTCTTCGGGTACGCGCTGCCGCTTGGCTTCGAGGTACGCACCGGATTCGACTATAGGCGCTACTTCTTCGATCTTGATCCCGAGCCTCCGAACCCGCCGTTCGTCGCGGGAGGCGCCCTCGATGTATACTGGGGTTTCACGCTTGGTATCGCCTGGCGATACTGATGGTAGAGTGGAGCCATGAGACATATCTTCACGGTAAGCGCATGTCTGCTGACCGTGGCCTGTCAGGGCACGCCGGAGCCGTCCGTGCGCGGTGTGCCACCGCGGAATCCAGCAATCGAGCAACAGCAAGAGCCCCAGAGGCCTCAAAAGCGTAGGCGCGCCTATAGCCGCGCCCGCGCTCGCTCGGACGTGCCCACCCCACCGAGCCTCGCGCCCAAAGAAGAGGCGAAGTCACGAGGACTTCCGAACACCCCCAAAGCCGAGCTGAGCCGCAAGCTCGAGGCCGCGTTCGGTGACCCACTCGTGTGCCTCGGAGATTTCGACGCTACGGAACCGATGCGTGTGGCAATTGACGTGAACGCGGTCGTCAGTACGAGCGGGGTCGTCACCCGCGCGACGGTCTCGGGGAGGGGCATCTCGTCGACCTCCCTAAAGTGTCTTAAACGGCGAGCCGAATCGTTAACACTCGGGAGCGTCCGATTGGACGGTCCCACGGCGGTCAGTGCGGTGATCGAGGCCGACTACCAGCCTGCGGTGCTCGAGGTCTCTTCGCGCGATCCGGACGACATCTACATCATGCCGCTGCAGCCTGGTCAGGAGCGCGTGAGTGGTCCCGCAGGCAAGGATGTCACAGGGCCCGCGGGCAAAGGCGTTACGGGCCCCAAGGGCGTCGGCGTGACCGGGCCCGCAGGCAAGGGCGTTACGGGGCCCGCGGGCAAAGACGTGACGGGCCCCAAGGGCGTCCCGGTCACCGGCTACTAGCGCCTCCGCGTTCAGCGTGGCGGGCGCTGGCGCTTGGCAAACCAGGGGCGGTACCGTTGCATGCGCGCCTGCTGCGCAGCGGGCGCACGCCTCCGACATGTGGCGCGTTCCGCAGAGGCTTCTGCCGCGCCCCATCGAATCTCGATGCAGTCGTTTGGGTTGTAGGCCATCTCGAGCGCTACCGTGCGCGCGACCACGTCGGCGAGCGAGAGCGTCTGCGCCGTACCGTCGCTCCGTCTGTAATCGAAGGTGCGGCGTTGGAGCTGCTCGTTCAATACTGCGCGCACCTCGTCCGCGCCACGCTTGGCTGCGTCCTTCGAGAGCCCGAACTGCTCGGGGTGCTGTTCGACCCGCTCTGAGAAGCCCGTCACCGCGTCGATGCTGATCAACAGGCGCATGTCCCGGGAGGGCGTCGAGTAGTCCTCCCATGCGCCCACAGTCTCGAAGATGCGGTAGCCCTTGGGCATGTCGATCGGTTGCCGAGGACGCTTCTTCATGAACTCCTCACCGTTGTCGACCGATACGACCCGACGCGCGAGGACCTCCTCCAGAGCGTCGACCAGCCGAACCTGCATCTGGATCGGATCGAGCGGACGCGGATTGATCAGTGCTTCCATGCGCTGATAGAAGCGATCGCTGTCGCCGCGATACTGGTCGGCGGACCATGGCGCCGACTTCGTGGTGCGTCGAAGTGCGGCGTTGTTGCTCGCGACGAGGATTCCTTCGTTTCGTTTGAATCGGACCGGCCGCCAGGCCTTGAATCCCGCGCCGACGAGCTTGGTGTCAGGGCTGAAGAGGAACGAGCCCTGCCAGAACCGACGGCGTCCCACCGTTCCATCGGGTTGAGCGTCCGCGCCGATCAAGAGCCCGTAGTCGCTGGTTGTTTGCGGTTGCCAGCGCGCGACGACCAACAAGTGCCCGTACGGATCGGCAAACACGGTGCCGGGCTTGAGCGTCTGTCTCGAAAGCTCGACCGGATAGACATCGGTGGCTTCGGCACGAGGCAAGGTCCGTGCGCTGGCCGAATGTACCGTTCCCGCGACTTTTCTCAGGAAGGTGTCGACAGCTCGGATGTCGTCTTTGACGTCGAGCTCCACCAAGTTGGTGAGGAGCTCCTCCTCACAGACAGGGGGCTCTTTCGCGGTTCCGCGCGTACATGCCCGACATCCGAACGGGAGCCGAACCTTCCACGCGAAGTAGGCTCTCAGGAAGTACGGCAGGTCGGCGCAGTCGGGCCGAAGGCGGATCTCTGCGTCCTCGCCAGGGAAGCGGTGATCATGCAACAGGTTTCGCGCGCGATCCCTGGTCAACGTTTCGAGATCTGGCCAAGTTTGGTCCGGATCGCTCGGCTCGCGGAAGAGCTGTTCGACGAAGGCCGAAAACAGGTTCTCGGTGTCTTCTTCCCACCGCCACACGGGCAGCCAGGCCGGGGCGGGCTCGGTGCGCCTGCGTGGTTTCGCCGCTCTCTCAAAGACCGTCACCTCCTCACAGGCGAGGGTCGTCGATCCGTCTGCGAGAACCGCCATCCATCGGCCCGGGTCGGGGAATTCGACCTCGACCCACTGCGTGTACGGGGGCGCACCGAGTCGGTGCACCATCGGCGTGTGTACCTGCCCTGACGGGTCACGCAGCGTTAGCTGCGCGCTTTTGGGGTCATCGCGGGTGGTCGCGATCACGCGCAACGGTTGGCCCTTGTGCGGACGGTTCGGCGAGCGGAAGATCGCGGCATCGACGTGGTCGTCGCATCGCTCCTGGGGCGGGAAGGTCGGCGCCGCCGCGGGGCGGAGGGTCGCGCTCCCCGCCAGCTCCATACCCGGGCTCTTGCCGAGCACCGTGATGCGGGTGATCCTCGTCAGGAAATCCGTGCGCGAGGTCCCTTCGCCGAGCGACAGGTCGCTGATCGCGATCTCATCGGTGCGATTGACGATCTCCCCCTCGCCGTCGGGACACCGGGTTAGGAACTCCGAAAACGCATGCATGACCATGGGCACGCCGTCTTCCGTCTTTCCAAGGTAGAGCATGATGTGACCCGGGAGTTGAAGCAGCACGATGCCTCGGCGGGCGGCTGCCTCGATGAGGAGCTCTTTTTCTTTGTTGTTCTCGAGCGTGGACACGTCGACCGCGAAGGTGCCGGCAAGCGCCTGGCGTCCACTGTGCCGGGGAAGGGCGATCCCAAACGTTGCGAACACATCGAGGAGGAAACGCGAGCAGTCGTGCCCCCCGCCACGGCCAGCCCATCCATACGGTCCGTGAAGGAACGAAAACGCGGTTTCGAGCAAGGCACGACGCGTGAGAGGGCGTTCTTCCTTGAGCAACACCGGTTCGATCGCTGAACGCTCGAGCGGGGCCGAAAGCGGCCCATCGCTCTCGATCCACCCGAGCGCGTAAGGCGTGCGTGCGAGCCACATACCGTTTTCCCATCGGGCGATCAGCTGGATCGGCTCCCCGGGTCGAACGGTGCTGCAGACATTGCGGTCGAAATCGGGATCGGGCGGTTCCGTGTAGAGTCCGCGCGGGGTCGGCCCACAATGGAGCGATGTGAGCTCGTCGACGGTCCGCCACTGCGGCGCGATCGCCGGCACGGGGTCCGTTGCCACGAAGGGCCTCAGCGCGTCGTTGCCGAGCCGTCTGCCATCGCGGTCGACATAGGTGCCGGAGGATGCACGCTCCAGCATGAATGCCAGGCGGTCGCCGACCTGTCGGCGCAGGCTCTCCTCATCGATCGGTGCGAGAAGGTCGACTTGTCCGAGCGGCTTGCCGGCGTCGGCGGTTCGAAGCGCGAGATTATGCGTTTGTATCTCCACTGGAGCGAGCAGCACCTCATCGAGGTCACCGTCCTCGTTGGCCCGGGTCAGCCAGTAATCGAGTGTTTCTCTTTCGTCAGTGACGTTGGGCAGGGGGCGGGGTGCCTTTCGTGTGACGGGGCAGTCGGGAGACCGCCGCGTGACGGTGCCGGTGAACCCGGGCCGATCGGTAGCGCACGCCGACCCCAGCAATGCACCGAGCACCAAGCACAAACCCCGCCTCATAGCGTGAGTCTACGGGAACCCGCTTTGCAATTCATGTGGGCGACAGCATCCACTGCAGTGCCTGATCAGCCACCGAGCCCCGGAGTCCGAGGCCGAGGTCGGCGTCCCTCGGGAAACCGACGTGGCCTCCCTCGGTCGCGATGCTCGTCTTGAGCCAAGCGGTGTCGACGATTCTTGGTCGCACGGTTTGAATGAGCACCATGGGGTCGTACTCGCTTGCGATGAACAACGTCGGCACGCGGATCTCCTCCAAGCGCGGCCACGCGCTCATCCGTTCGTAGTAGTCGGGCGCCCCGTCGAATCCGTGTCGGGGGGCGATGATCAGGTCATCCCAGTCGTAGATCGTCTTGATCCGCTCGGCGTGAGGGATTGCGAGCGGCATGGGTCTCCGCGATGCGACCTCGCGGTACATGTCTTTCAAACCGCGAAGAATGTGACGTCGGTATCCAGCCCGCGCCGGACGATCGATCTCGCGGGCACTGGCAGCCAAGTCGACGGGTGCGCACACGACTGCCGCTGCTCGTACGCGTACGTCGGGGCGTTCCGAGAGGTACCGAAGCACGAGGTGCCCGCCGAGGGAATACCCGAGCAGGTAGATGCGCTCGTAGCGCGCAAGCGCTGGGCTTGCGATGGCGGCGGCCAGGTCGCTCGTCAGACCGGCATGGTAGAAGTCTTCGCCGCGGCGATCCGCTCCACGAAGGTTCACCCGGAGCGAAGCGAGGTTGACTCGGTCGGCCGCGAGCGCGGCCAGCTGCGCATAGTAGCTCGCGCTACTGCCGCCGAGGCCGTGCACGATGATCGCAACGGCGTCGTGCTCGGGTCGGGTGGCCAAGCGCCCCGTTAGCCGAATCGGTCCGAAGTCGGAGTCCAACACCTCGGCCCGCCAGGCGGTCGAGGGCGGGGGAGAGATCGGATTGAGCCAGTATCCGAAGAATGGCTTGAGGGTCCACAGGTGACCCTGGGCGGGGGAGCTCACGGGTCGATGGTATCGTCGACCATGGGCGCTTGTCCCGTGGCCGGCTCCGCCTTCGCCATACGTCCGCTGTCCGGGCCCTCTGGGGTCTCCCGGGGGTGCCAGGCGTAGAACGGAGAAACGTCCTCGCAGTCGGGCTTGTCGGTGTCCGCGCAGAAGATCCGTACGTGGAAGTGGCTGCGATGGGGCTGGCCTCGCTTCGGCTGGCGCAGCACGACCATTGCGCGGCGGACGAGGTCTCGGTCCGCCTTTTCTCGGACGGCCTGGCGGAGCAGGCGACGGCGGATCGTGTTGGCGACGAAGATGTGCTGAACATCGATGGTTGGATGGCTCAACAGGGCAGCGACCAGAGCCCAGTTTCGCTCCTCGTCGAATCGGTAGTGCGTGCCGTTCAGGAAGCTCAGCCCCTTGCTGTTGACCCGGGCGAGGGTCTTCAGGTTAGTGGGCTTCTTTCTCGAGTTGAGCATGTAGAAACCGAGATCGACATCGCGGCCGGACCGGTGGGACTTGTGCGGATAGAGCCGCCCGCCTTTCTCTCGTGAGAGGTCGCCCACATTGAGCTCGGCGTTGGGGTAGCGATGCGCAACCTCCTGGGCCGCGTACTCTATGAGGTCAACCATCTCTTGGGTACCGTGGCGGGTCGTTCGCGATCCGATCTTGACCTTGAGCACGTCGGAGTCCGCCAAGAACACGCCCTGCTGCAGGTACCCACGGTTGGGAAGGCCTACCGAAATGCTGAGCGAGTTGCCCCGAAAGGTGGCTTCGTTCTGGCGCGCGTGCTTCCAGAACTCCTCGAGCTCGGCATCGCTCGGCTCGCCGTGCGACTCCGCGTGCTGCGTTTCGAGCGCGGCGCTCGCGGTGCGCGGCAACTCTGCGGATGCCGGCTCGGCGCACAGCAGCACGAACAGAAACGCAAACGCGACTCCGAACGAGCGATGGACGGTGCGGTCGAACCGCCGACGATAGGGGGCCCACGCCATATCGAGCCCCCGAGTGTGACGGGTTTTGGCCGTTGCGCCAGCCCTATGCCCCCTTGCGCCCTCCAAATCCGCGTGCTTTACCCGGTCCTCAACCGGGAACGTCGCCTTGGATCGCGCGCAATTAATCGAAATGTTTCGCTCTTTGGCGACCGAAATCTCCGAAAAGGACTTTTCCGGTCTGGCGGAAAACAGCGTCATTTCTGAGATGGGCGTGGATTCTTTGGCCATGCTTGAGGTCATTGGCGAGATGGAGCGCGAGCTGGACATCCAGATCCCGGACGACGATCTCGCAGGCATTCGGACGGTCGGGGAGCTGCTCGACGTAGTCGCAGAACGGATACGCCAGGCTCAATACCTCGAATCAACTTGAAGCCCCCCAAAACCGTTACATGGTAGCAAATTATTTCAGTTTGCAAGTGCCGTGGAGGCGTTTGGAAGGTCCGTCGGTGCGGGCGCGCCGAGCCCCGCCAGGTATTTCGCAAAAAGCCACCAAATTACGACCAATCCCCAGACCAGCCCAATGACTACCCCTCCATCGACAATCCCCCGATAGGGTTGGGGCATCGCGCGAACCGCCGCGATGAGAGCGACGAGTGCGAGCAGGAACGCCCAGCTCGCGCGAAGCTGGCGCCGACTGGCGTGGAATAGGCTCATGCAAAACGGGAGGGCGAGGATCACGTGGAGCCAGGTCGGCTCGCGACCCAGGTGGACGGCGCGGGAGACGACTCTCGGGCAGAAACGGAGCTGAAAACCGCGGTAGCCCTCGAGATACGCGTTGAGAACCACCCAGCCGACGTAGACACCCTGCTGTGTAGGGCTCATGAGTTGCTGCTCCCAGGGCTCGAGGGCCAGCGGAGTCAGGCGCCAGATCGCCTGCCCGAGTAGCGCTGAAACCCACGCGATGCCCCACGTGGCGATCAGTTTTTCCCGCGCTGACGTCACGGCGGCGGACGGTAGCAGCCTGGGGCCCCCGGCGCTCGCGACGGGCGGCTTCCTTTGCGTCGCGAGGGTTCTGTGACACACAAACCCAAGGGTTTTGGACGACTTTGGACACAACCAGGACGAAGACCAGCAATCGAGCCGGCCCGGCGCGCCCGTCGACCCGCGCCGCCTGTTGCGACTCGTCTTGTCCAAGTGGCGTGCCATCGGCGTGGGTGCCTTGCTCGGGGCGGTGATCGGAACCGTCGTCCTCTCTGCGCTTCCCAACGCATACGTCTCGTCGGCGCGTCTTACCCATACAGGTATCGAGGCCCTCGGGGATACCGCCGGCGGACATGCGTCGGTATTCGTCGAGGCCATGACCACGTCGAGCTATCTGCGAGAGGTTCGCGACCGGCTGCAGTGGGAGGGCGGTCTGCGCGAGCTCAAGCTTCGCATCGCCACCCGCATCGGCTCCGACGGGCGGACGATGATCCTCGAGGCGAAGGGCGACTCGGCGCAAGACGCCCAGACGTTCGCACAGACGGTCATCGACGTGTTTCTCGAGCGTCAAACCGCGTCCGTCGAACAACGCCTGGACCGCGCGATCAGCGATACGGATGCCTCGTTGGTCGGCGCTCGCGCAGCGCTCGAGCAGGCGCGCAAGGCAGAGCTGGAATTCGAGCGAGCCTCGGGGCACGCCGATGCAGTCGCCGAGCGAGCGCGTCTCATCAAACGCGCGAACAAGCTCGGTGCCCAGGCCGAAGAACAGGCGGTCGAGGCGACGGCTCAAAGAGCCCGCATCGCCGAGCTCGAGGCGGCCAAAAAGCAACTGCCGGCCACGATCGTCAGCTCGGCAAAGAAAGGGACCGCAGTCGATGCGGCGCTCGCGCGCGCCAAGACAGACCTCGTCGCGGCACGGGCCACCCTCAGCGAAGAGCATCCCAAGGTCAAGGCGCTGCGCGGGCGAGTCGCGAGCTTGGAGGCCCAGCGCAAAGGACAGCGGTCGGAGTTGTCGGAAGAGACGATGGCAGCCAATCCGGCACGCCAGGCGGTCGAACAGGATCTCGCGAAGGCCAAGGTGGCGCTTGCAGGCGCGCTAGAGAAGCGGGCCAGCCTGTTGGAGCTCGCCGCAACCACACTGCGTAAGGCCGATGCGCTCGCGGTGTTCGAGGCCGATGCAATGCGACTCCAGTCCGATGCAAAGGCAGCGGAGCAACGCGTCGCCGATCTACAGAAAAGGCTCACATCCCTTCGCGATGCAGCCCAGACTCCCGGGAGTGGGTTTCGCGTCCTCGCCGCCCCCACGTTACCCGAGGAAGCCGCGGGCGGCGGGTTCGGGTGGTTGCTTGGGTTTGCATCCCCATTGCTGGGTGCTCTCATCGTTGCTCTGTTCTTCATCGCCCGCGAGCTCGACGGCCTTCGCGTGCAGACTTCCACCGAGGTGGCCTGGTGGGGGCGCGGTCCGGTTCTGGGCACGAGTTGCTGGCCGCGACATGCCGATGCGCTCGACGAGTTCGTCGACGAAATGGAAGATGTCGGAATGATCGGCGCGGGGCGGACTTTGGTCGTTCCCGCCACCGAGGCGGAGCGCGAGCTCGCGTGTGCGTTTGCGCTTCGACTCGCAGAGGCGCCCTGGCTCGCGGCGGCCATTCTGGACGTCGAAGCGCGCGCCGGTCGTGTCCCGATCATGATTCCTGCGACCGTCGTCCCAGAAGAGAGACTGCTGCCTGCGGATGTCGCCGCTCCGCGCAGGCCCGTACGCACGACGAAACCAACCAAAGTGGGCTTTGCCCCGCCCACGCCGGGGGCCGTGCCAACCCCTCATCCGCCAGAACAACCCACGGGGGTCCGACCGCCCAAGGGAACGATCCAAGGAGTCGGGGGTCCCACCGAGACACAAGAGGCGCCGGTCTCGGCGCCCCGCTCGTCGCGCCCGCCGCGAAAGCATACGATCGTCGGCATCCCGGCAAGCTCGCATCCCCCGCCTGCGGCTCCGCCCTCTCAGACGGAAGCGGCCCCGCTCAGCACGCGTTCGAGCCGTCCACCACCGCCTGGCCAACCGACCCCGCCCTATGGCACGCCCCTGGTGGAGGGCATCCGCCGCGCCTCGGTTCGCATGGTCGTGCCCGAGCATCGTCCGGCCGGCGCCGGCATCCATTCTGGCAAGCATCCCGAGGTCGTGTTGACGCGCCCGGTCATCTTGGCTGGCTCTCGGAAGAGCCGACGCAAACCGATGAATGGCGGTACGGTCAATGTGCGCCAGGAGCCGTCCAGCGAACCGGTGTCCGCGTCGGTGATGCAGGCCGCGATCTCGGTGCTCACCGACGAAACACACCGTGTGGGTGGCGGGGCAGGCACGTCACCACCAGCCGACCCCCCGGTCGCACTCGCGTGGAACGGACCCCTTCGCGGCGCGGTGCTTCGGCGCGCGGCGCGGCTTTCGCACCGAGTCATGGTAGTCGTCTCCGCGGGCATGTCCGCCATCGACCTATCCCGTGTGACCACCTGGCTCGGTCGAGACGAGAGCGTCGGGTACGTGTTGGTCAACCTCGCGGATGAGTACGCGGACCTCGCCGACCGCGTTGGCCCAGTCGAGGCATTTTGGGAAGGGGCGCCGCCCGGGAAACGCGACTAGGCATGGGGCACGATTCACCCAAACCAGCGGGCCCGTTCCCGCCCAAGGGGCCTGACGACTGGCGAGCCAAAGTGGAAGCCGATCTGAAAGGCGCCTCCGTCGCCACCCTCGCAACCGAGCGCCTAGATGGCATCGAGCAGCGAGCGCTCTATACCCGCGATGACGCCATCGAGGGGGCACGGCTCGGCGTTCCCGGCCTTCGTCCGTTCATTCGAGGTAGCCAGGTCAACGGAGGGTGGATCGTTCGTCAGGAGTACGACGACCCGCGCATCGAAGTGAGCCATGACGCAATCGTGGCCGATCTCCAAAGTGGCGTCGAAGCGCTCTGGCTGCGACTGGCGCCCCAGTGGGGCATTCGCGTGCTGACGGTCGACGATCTCGATCGCCTGCTGAATGGCGTCGACCTGGCCCGGGTTTCGGTGTGCCTCGAGGCGAGGGTCGATGCGTTCCAGGTGGCGTCCTCGTTCGCAGCGCTCGCCCGCCGCCGGGATATCCCGCTCGCTCGGCTCGCCGGAGGGTACGGCCTCGATCCGCTAGGAACGCTCGCAGCGACCGGGGCGCTCGAAGGAGGGATCGCAGCGCGCTTTCGCGAGCTTTCGGAGCTCGCGTATTGGGCGAACGCGCATACGCCGTCCATGCGCGCGGTGCTCGTGTCTTCGCGCCCCTATCACGATGCTGGCGCGACCGACGTGCAAGAGCTCGCGTGGACGCTCGCGACGGCGGCAGAGTACTTGCGCCAACTGTTCCAAGCGGGCCTAGAGATCGATCAAGCGGCCAAGCAGCTCTACTTCTGTTTCCCGGTTTCGGGGGACTTCTTTGGGCAGATCGCCAAGCTCCGCGCTGCACGCCTCCTCTGGGGCAAGGCCGTGATCGCAGCCGGGGGCACCGAGGAAGCCGCCGCGATGCACATGCATGCGAGCACATCACGGTTCAACAAGTCCGACCGCGACCCGTGGGTCAACATGCTGCGAGCAACTGCCGAGGTCGCAGGCGCAGTCATCGCCGGGGCCAACAGCGTCGCCTCAGCACCGTTCGACGAACCGGTTGGCCCTTCAGATGCCTTTGCGCGCCGCGTGGCACGCAACACGCAGACGGTCCTTCGAGATGAATCGCACCTCGGCCAGGTAATCGATCCTGCTGGCGGGAGCTGGTTCATCGAGCAACTCACGGACGCGCTCGCCAGAAAAGCGTGGTCCGCTTTCCAAGAGATAGAGCGAGCGGGCGGGTTCGCGCAGGTGCTCCGTCGGGGGACGGTCGCGAACGAGCTCGGGGCGATCGGCGAGCACGAGAAGGCGCTGATCGGCCACCGACGTATTCGATTGGTGGGTGTGAACGAGTTCGCGAACCTCGCTGAGCGACCGCTCGATCGGGCACCGGTCAACGAAGAGCAGCTCGAAGAAACGCTGCAGCAGTCGCTCGAGGGTCTCGAGCACGCCCAGCATCGCGAGCGCTTCGTGTCTCTGGCCGAGGTCGCCCGTGACCACGATGCCAAGCCGGGTTCTCTGGTCGACGTCTGTATCGATGCCGTCGACGCAGGGATAGACCACATGAGCCTGGGCGCGGTGCTGCGCCACGGCAGGCCCGATCTTCACATCGAGCCCTGCCGCGCCTGGCATGCAGCAGGGCCGTGGCAAGCGCTGCGCGATGAGTCGGACCATATCGCGGAGGAGCGAGGGCGGCGGCCTTCGGCGCTCATGGCCAATCTCGGCTCGCTTTCGTCGCACATCGCTCGATCGACCGGGACGAGGAACCTCCTTGCCGCAGCCGGCATCGAAGCCATCGACACCGAAAGCTTTGAGACCGCCGAGGCCGCGGCTACCCGATGGAAAGAGACGGAGGCGGACCTGGCCGTCATCTGCGGGAGCGATGCAACGTACGAGACCATGCTGGGCGAGGCGGTCGACGCGCTAAAGGCGGCGGGCTGCGACCTGCTCTACGTGTCTGGGAGGCTGGGAGACAAGGAGGCCGAGCTGCAAAGCGCTGGCGTGGTCGGCTTCTTGTTCGAGGGCGCGGACGCGCTGTCACTTATGGAAGCGGTTCATGAAGCGGTGAGGAATACGCAGGATGAGTAAGCTCCCCGACTTCACGAAAATCGCGTTCGATTCTCCCGAAACCGGGGCCGGTAAGGAATCGACGCTTGTCGACTGGCTCTCGATCGCGGGCGAGCAAGACATTTGGAGGACGCCGGAAGGCATCGAACTGAAGCCCCTCTACACGGAAGAAGACCTCGAGGTGGTCGACCATCTCGACACCGTCCCCGGGCTCCCTCCCTATCTTCGGGGTCCGTACTCGACCATGTACGTCAAGCGCCCGTGGACCATTCGACAGTACTCCGGTTTTTCTACGGCCGAGGACAGCAATGCCTTCTACCGGCGAAACCTCGCCGCCGGGCAGAAGGGCCTTTCGATCGCGTTCGATCTGGCCACCCACCGCGGATACGATTCCGACCATCCGCGCGTGTTCGGCGACGTGGGGATGGCGGGCGTCGCGATCGACTCCATCAAAGACATGCGCATCTTGTTCGAGGGCATTCCGCTCGATCAGATGAGCGTCTCCATGACCATGAACGGCGCGGTATTGCCCGTGCTGGCGCTCTTCGTCGTCGCGGGCGAAGAACAGGGCGTCAAAGCGGAGCAGCTCACCGGCACGATCCAAAACGACATCCTGAAGGAGTTCATGGTCCGGAACACTTACATCTATCCGCCCACACCCTCCATGCGGATCGTCGCCGATATCTTCAAGTACACGTCCGAGCACATGCCCCGCTTCAACTCGATCAGCGTGAGCGGCTATCACATGCAAGAGGCAGGGGCGACGCAAGACCTCGAGCTCGGGTACACACTCGCCGACGGACTCGAGTATGTACGCACCGGCCTCGCTGCGGGACTCGCGATCGACGATTTCGCACCTCGCATCAGTTTCTTCTGGGCGATCGGCACCAACTTCTTCATGGAGATCGCCAAGCTCCGCGCAGCGCGGCTTCTTTGGGCAAGACTGATCAAGCAGTTCGACCCCAAAAACCCAAAGAGCATGGCTCTTCGCACCCACAGCCAAACTTCAGGCTGGAGCCTCACTGCGCAGGATGTCTACAACAACGTCATCCGGACCTGTATCGAGGCGATGGCTGCGACCCAAGGCCACACCCAGAGCCTGCACACGAACTCGCTCGACGAGGCGTTGGCGCTTCCCACCGACTTCAGCGCGCGCATCGCGCGCAATACGCAGCTGTACCTACAGCTCGAGTCCGGCACGACAAACGTGATCGACCCGTGGGGAGGCAGCTATTTCGTCGAGCGGCTGACACACGAGCTTGCGGCTCGGGCGATGAGCCACATCGATGAGGTAGAGGAGCTCGGCGGGATGACCAAAGCGATCGAGGCGGGGCTGCCCAAGCTCCGCATCGAAGAAGCCGCTGCAAGGACTCAGGCGCGCATCGACTCCGGCCGGCAGACGATCGTGGGCATCAACAAGTACCCGCTCGAGCAGGACGAACAGATCGATGTCCTCAAAGTAGACAACACTGCGGTACGCGAGTCGCAGATCGCCCGGCTGAAGGAGCTTCGGGCAGAGCGCGACGACGAGGCGCTGCGCTCACGACTTGATGCGCTGACCAAATCAGCGGACACTGGCGAAGGCAATCTACTCGAGCTCGCTATCGACGCCGCGCGGCATCGGGCGACGGTCGGCGAGATCAGCGAGGCATTGGAAAAGGTATGGGGTCGTTACGAGGCCACCATCAGGAGCATAGCGGGCGTGTACACGGGAGAAGCAGGCGAAGATACCGAGGCGATCAAGAAGGTGCAGGAACGCGCCGATGCGTTCTTGGAAAAGCACGGTCGACGTCCCCGCATCTTGGTTGCGAAGATGGGCCAAGACGGCCACGACCGCGGCCAGAAGGTCATCGCCACCGCCTTCGCGGACTTGGGCTTCGATGTCGACATTGGACCGCTCTTCCAAACACCCGAAGAGACGGCGCGCCAGGCGGTGGAGAACGACGTCCACATCGTCGGGGCGAGCTCACTCGCCGCAGGACATCTCTCGTTGGTACCCGAGCTCAAGAAGGCGCTCGCCGCCCTCAATCGAAAAGACATCATGATCGTCGTCGGTGGCGTTATCCCACCGCAGGATTACGACTCGCTCCGCGATGCAGGTGCATCGGCGATATTCGGACCCGGGACCGTGATCGCAAGCGCAGCCCTCGAGCTGCTCGACGAGCTCGACGGCCGATTGGCGGGCTAGTGGCGCGCTCCGTCTCGACCAAGGAATATGTAGACGGTGTCCGCGCAGGGGACCGTGCGATGCTCGCCCGGGCGATCACGCTCATCGAAAGCGAGCAACCCAACCACGCCGAGCTCGCACAAGAGGTGCTCACCGAGCTCTTGCCCGACACCGGTGCCGCACAGCGAGTAGGCATCAGCGGGGTGCCGGGCGCGGGCAAGAGCACTTTCATCGATGCGCTTGGCACGATGCTCACCGCCCAAGGGCATCGCGTCGCGGTCCTTGCAGTCGATCCCTCGAGCTCGATTAGCGGAGGGAGCATTCTCGCCGACAAGACGCGGATGGCGGCGCTGGCACGTGACGAACTCGCTTTCATTCGCCCCTCGCCAACCAGTGGCACGCTCGGCGGGGTGGCGCGCAAGACGCGTGAGACGACGCTCCTGTGTGAAGCGGCCGGCTTCGATGTCGTGTTGGTAGAGACGGTGGGCGTCGGCCAGTCGGAGACACTCGTGGCGGAGATGGTGGATTTCTTCTTGGTACTGCTGATCGCCGGTGCCGGCGATGAGATTCAAGGCATCAAACGAGGCATCCTCGAGGTGGCCGACATGGTAGCGATCAACAAGGCCGACGGAGACAACGTTCAGCGAGCTGCGCAGGCTAGGGTGTCGTACCAGAGCGCGCTGCAGTTGATGCGGGGCGCGGGCGCCCCGTCGGTCGTGACGTGCAGCGCTCGACAGAAGACCGGGCTGCCGGAGCTTTGGGCAGAAATCGTCGAGCACCAGAAGCAGGCGGAGCAATCGGGCGCGCTCTCACGCCGCCGCGCCGACCAGCAGGTCGGTTGGATGTGGCAGATGATCGAAGACGGCCTCATGCATGCGCTCAAGACACACAGCGGGGTGAAGTCGCTAGCATCCGATGTCGAGTCTGCCGTCCGTGCCGGCAAGATGACCGCGACCTCTGCCGCACAGGTAATTCTCGAGGCCTTCCGCAACTAGCCGGTCGCGTCTTGCTTGAAGACGGTATCCGCCGTCTCGGCTGGCGATGCCGGTGGTGCGCTGTGCTGCGGATTTGGTGAGGGGCCGAGGAGGTCGGCGACCCACGTGAGCCCCTCGCTGTGTGCGAACGCTTGACGAATCAGCATCGTGAGCGGTGCGGACAGAAGGGCGCCCACCGGACCGAGCAACCAACCCCATGCCACCATCGACAGGAGCACGACCAACGCCGAGAGTCCCAGCGCTTGGCCCATCACCCGTGGCTCGAGTGCACCGATGACCACGTTGATGCCCCCATAGCCGAGGGCGAGGATGAGCGCTTGGCCTGGGCCGAGCTGGATCAGCGCGAGGCCGATGGCCGGAAGCGCCGCGATGATCTGTCCGATGGTGGGAATGAAGTTGAGCAGGTAGGCCAGCAGCCCCCACAGCAAGGGCACATCGAGTCCACGCCACCAACACCAAAGAAACACCGCGACACCGGTCAGGAAGCTCATCACGGTCTTTGCGACGAGGTACGTGTTGACCTCGCGCACCGCCTCGACGAGGACGGTGATCTGGCCGCGTGTCGCGATCTTGCCGACCTTCTCGCGAAAGCCCGAGGCCTCGAAGAGCATGAACGCGACGACGAGGAGCACGAGGACGATCTGCGAAATCAGACCTGCTGCGGTTTGGGCGAAAGAAGTCGCAAAGCTCACCAACCAGGTAGGCTCATAGAGCTCCAACAACGACTCGATGTCGAAGCCGCCTGCTCCGAGCCATTCCGTCAGTCCCGCGATGCGCTCACCGAGCAGGTACTGATATCGCGGGAGGCGGCTGATGAAGGTGGAGACCGCGGCGGCGAGCGGGAACCCGAGAGCTGCGCCCGCGGCCATGTCGAGAAGCAGGCCTGCAGCGACAGCCACCGAGCGCGGATAGCCTCGGTCGCACAGCCAGATGACGATGGGTGCCGTGACGATGGCGATGAAGAGCGCGAGCAGCACGGGGACGACGACCGGTGCTGCCAGGCGAAGACCCATGCAGACGAGCACGACAGCCGCCGATACGTACATCACTCGCGCTGCACGATGCTGCGTCATTAATGCGCACTGTAGCAGGCTCGGCGCGCGAATCGACCGGAACGTCAGCGGTCGACGAGTAAGAGTCTTTGGCCCTTGTCTACTACGAGAGACTTGTCTCCGTTGACGAGCGCCAATAGGTCGCGACCGATGAGCTCGTTCCGCCAGCCGGTGTCGAGACGTGTCGGCTCTCCGACGATCAGCCGAACGACGTCGTTTCGTGTGCCGAGCACACTCGCGTCGATCGCCTCTTCTTCGGCGCGCTGCGCAATCCATGCGAGGCACACTGACGCTGTGGGTTGGATGCTCTTGTCGTCGCGACCCTTCGGCGGCAGGCGAATCTCGTCCCGCGACAGCGCAGCGCCTTGCGCGATCGTCTTCAGGATGTCTGCGGACAGCGAGAAATGACGACGGTCTAGGCCTCGGACGCGGCGAAGGTCTTCTTTTCGTTTGGGGCGTTTCTGCGCAAGGCTGAGTAGCGCGACGTCGGGCAGGATGTGACGTGGCGGTCGGTCCTTTTCGCGACCGATGCGCTCCCGCCACGCCGAAAGCGACTGCGCCACCCCCATGGCCTCGCCGCTCAGGCGAGCCTTGCCGCGAAGCTTCCACCACGTCTGCTCCGGGTCAGGTAGAGACCGATCGCGCATCCGCCATCCTTCCATCTCTTCGGTGGCCCAGTCGAGTCGACCGACGTTGTCGAGCTCGGTTCGCAAGGCCTCATAGAGCGCCCCGAGATGTGCAACGTCGGCAGCGGCGTACTGGAGCTCGGCGTTTCTGAGCGGGCGATGGGTCCAGTCCGCGAGCTGCGAGCCTTTGTCCATGGGCCTGCCGAGGAAGCTCTTGACGAGCTTGCCGAGTGCGGCCGTGCCCATGCCCAAAAACAATCCCGCAATCTGCGGATCGAACAGCCGTTGCGGCAAGGCCCCACACTCGCGCTCGAGGATCTCCAAGTCTTGTTCGGCGGCGTGAATTACGGCAACCGTGTCTTGCTCGAGGAGTTGCCGTAGCGGGGCAACCGAGGTCGCGAGCGGATCGACGAGGGCGATGCCGTCGGGCCAGCTCACCTGCAACAACGCGAGGTGGGCGAAGTAGGTCTTCTCGCGATGGAACTCGGTGTCTAGCCCGTACCATGGGACGTCGCGCAGCCGTTTGAGCAGCGTTTGCAACGCGGCGGGCTCATCGATCCACTCGAACTCGTACACGGCGCGGCA
>CAJIBX010000194.1_pt1 | contig 27886 bp, 22 predicted proteins | sample 9199471 | NCBI WGS metagenome assembly CAJIBX01 (sample SAMEA7708317, study PRJEB35096) | sediment metagenome | biome: marine neritic benthic zone biome [ENVO:01000025]; feature: sediment [ENVO:00002007]; material: shallow marine sediment [ENVO:03000034] sea grass bed [ENVO_01000059] ...
TCGATTTCGGATCAAGAGCGATGAGATTCCGGCGGATGGAGTCGATCATCGACACGGTGGGCAATACACCGCTCGTGCGCCTTCCCACCATCGAAAAGGAAGTCCCGGGCGTCAAGTTGTACCTCAAGCTCGAATACGCGAACCCAGGGGGTTCGATCAAAGATCGCCCTGCCCTTCAAATGATGCTCGATGCGATTGAAGACGGCCGGTGGACCCGCGACAAGACGCTGATCGACGCGACGAGCGGCAATACCGGAGTCGCCTACAGCTTGTTTGGGGCCGCACTCGGTTACCGTGTTGCTCTCGTCATGCCTTCGAACGTCACCAAGGCACGAAAGGACATCACGACTGCGTTCGGGACGGAGATCATCTACAGCGATCCGATGGAAGGCTCCGACGGTGCGATCGTCATGGTGCGCAAGCTCGTCGACGAGCATCCGGACAAGTACTTCTATTCGGATCAGTATTCGAACCCCTCCAATCCCAAGTCGCACTACATCGGCACCGCCCAGGAAGTCATCGACCAGGTCGGCGACGAGATCACGCATTTCGTCGCCGGGCTCGGGACGAGCGGCACCTCGATGGGCACCACGCGCCGGATGCGCGAGCATCACCGCAAGGTCTACTGCGTGGCCGTCGAGCCCGCAGAGGCCTTGCATGGCCTCGAGGGATTGAAGCACATGGCGAGCTCGATCGTCCCACCGATCTATGATGAAAAGCTCCCCGATGAAATCCTCCCGGTGGGCACCGAAGACGGCTGGGATATGGCTGATCGACTCGCAGCCGAAGAGGGCTTACACGTTGGCCATTCAACCGGAGCCAACGTGTTCGGCGCGCTCGAGATCGCCAAACGACTCGATGGTGGATGCATCGTGACCATCGCGTGCGATCGGGGCGACCGCTACTTCGCACCGATGAAGTGGGAGAAGTTCTATGAGTGGTGACAAGCCCTGGATCAGCGGCAACCTCCGCATCCGCCGCGACGTGCTCGAGGCGATCCGGGCCGATGCGGTCGCGTCCTACCCCAGCGAAAGCTGCGGATTCGTCCTTGGGCCAGCCGAAGACCCGGCACTTCTCGACGAGATGAACCGCGAGGAGAACGAAGCCGACAAGTACCACGCGCTGGATCCGGTGACGTTTCCGCGCACCTCCAAGATGTACTTCAAGATCAACGAGCTTCGAGCGGCCCGCACGTTCGATGAGGGCTCAAAGAACGGAAGGCCGGTGAAGGTGATCTATCATTCGCACTGCGACGCCGGCGCCTACTTCTCCGATGAAGATGCGGCCACGTTTGCGAGCAAGGGTCAGCTCATGTGGCCTTGCGCCTTCATCGTCGTCAGCGTCATCGACGGCGAGGCCAAGGATCACAAGCTCTGGGTGCACGTGCCAGGCACCGACTCGTTCGAGGAATCCGAGCTGGCGATCGAGTAGCCCGCCTGCAGCGGTGTTGCCCGAGTCAGCCCTTGCGGACGGCTTCGTCGGCGCCTTGGCGTTGGCTGCCGCGCAGACGTGCCTTCTTGCCGCGCAGATCGCGAAGGTAATAGAGGCGCGAGCGGCGCACGTGACCACGGGCAGTGATTTCGATCTTTTCGATGCGCGGCGAATGAAGTGGGAAGATGCGCTCCACGCCAACGCCGCCGGACACCTTGCGAACGGTGAACGTCGCGCCGGAACCGCCTTTGGTGCGCCGGATCACGACGCCCTTGAAGACCTGGATGCGTTCCTTGTCTCCCTCGCGAATACGGAAGTGCACGTTGACCGTGTCACCGACGCGAAAAGCCGGTCGCGTACGCTCTTGGGCTTTTTCGATCGCTTCGATTTGTGGAACGCTGCCGCTCATGTTTTGCCCCGAAAAAGGGCGCCAGAGCTAGCACGGGCCCCAACAGCGGTCAAATCGCCCCAGAGACACGACCCAGGATGATCGCCGCTGCCGCGCGCACCGACAGATGATTGTAGCCCTCGATCCCGGTGATGGGCTCGAGAACCGCGTGGGCGCTTTCCACCACCCGTCGCGCAAGACCGTGACCGCTCCCGAAGAGGATCAACGTGGGGTCGTCATGGCTCCGAAGTTGCGCCTGGGCCTCGGCGAAACCGAGGACCGCGACGTCGGACGGATGCCTTGCGGAGGTTGCCCAGACCCGTGGCGCTCTGCCCGTCTCATCCGCAATTGATTCCAGTGCTTGCGCGATCGACGGAACGACCCGCACCAAGCCGAGCGCCTCGGCTCGTTCGGGAATTCGTGCGCGCCCTTCCCCTGCACACCAGTGATCGACGATGCGCTCCACGACGGGCCGCTGCGCTGAGATCGGGTGGACGATGAAGTATCCTGCAAGCCCAAACGTCTTTGCAGACCGTGCGATGTCGTGCACGTCGATGTTGGTCACCGACGTGGTGATCTCCTGCCCCTGTCGGTCTTGGACGGGGTGATGAACCAGCGCGCAGTAAATGGCCACGCTAGTCCCTGTCGGCCGTCGACGAGTCCGCTGCCGGAGGCTCGATTCCAACCGCCGTCTGGCGAAGGACCTCATCGGGCTCTTCCGCGAGCAAGTCGCTGAGCAACGCCTGGATGTGTTTCATCGCCCGGCGCCCCTCGACCCACGCCTCCACGATACGGGGCGGCGCCTTGTCGTCCGCCTCGGCGACATCGAGCAAGGCCTGCCTCAGTCGGTCGTTCTCCTCGCGAAGCTGAGCCATACGATGATCGCCGGTTGAACCCGTGTTCTCGAGCTCCGCCAGCTCCAGCTGTAACCGAGTCAGGAGCCCGTCCTTGGCGGTGGATCCCGCCTCTAGCTCCGCGAGCCGTTCCTGAGTACGCGTGACCTGAAGGGTGAGCGCAGCGTTCTCGTCGCGTAGCCGGCGGGGGACCTCGGTGCCCGCGCCGCCCCGGTCACCCGTCGCGCTCGCTTGAAGCGTATTCAGGCGTTCCACCATGTCGCGTACGAGCGCTCGGTGCCGTTCGAGCTCGCGCTCGAGCTCAGCGACGCGCTGGCCTCGTTCGACCAAGCTCGCCTCGACTCTGGCGATATCGGCTTCCACCTCGGGGAGGCGCTCTGACTTGGGACTCTTGCGCATCGCGCGGTCCACCATAGACCGCTCGCGGCAACCCGCCAACCGCCAACCGCCTATGCGCGGCGGAAGTGAACGACACGCTCGATGCCGTTGAGGTCCTTGTGCGCCGCCTGCCAAAGCCACACGTCTCGATCGGCGAGATCCCTCACCGCGCGGGCTTGCGAGGCCCCTACCTCCATCATCAAGAACCCACCGGGTCTGACCCACGTTTGTCCCTCGGCGAGCAACCGCCGTACCACGACGAGTCCGTCGGCTCCCCCGCTGAGGGCCTCGCGTGGCTCGTGCTCCAGCACCTCTGGCTCGAGCGTCTGCAGCTCCGCATCCGTGATGTACGGGGGATTCGAAACGACGGCATCAAACGCCTCGCCCTGTTGCAGAGCGCCGAAGAGATCGCTCTCGACAAACCGAATTCGATCGCCGGCACCGAGCCGCTCGGCATTGGCCCGAGCAACGACCAGCGCTGCCGGGCTCGCGTCCACCGCGTAGACGCTCGCCTCCGGTCTCTCGAGCGCAATCGTGATCGCAACGATCCCACTGCCGGTTCCGACATCGAGCACGCGCACCGCAGCATTCTCATCGATGCGCTTCAACGCCTCTTCGACCAGCGTCTCGGTATCGGGTCTCGGCACGAGCACACGCGCATCCACCGAGAAGCGGCGCCCGTAGAAATCTTTGTGACCCAAGATGTAAGCGACCGGCTCTCGCTCGCGCCGCCTCGTCACCAGCTCTCGTACCGCCGTGCGTTCCGCACTCTTGAGCGGTCGGTCGAGATCCAGATAGAGCCCGACCCGATCGATTCCGAGTCCCCTCGCGATGAGCAGCTCGGCGTCGACCCGCGCGCTTTCGATACCCCGCTTCTCGAAGTCCTGCGTCGTCCATTGCAGGATCGAGCGTATGGTCCACGGTGAATCCACGGATTTCGAGCTACCGACGCTCCATGCGCATCTTTGGCTTGGGAAGCGCTCCCGCCCCCGCAAGAACCTGCTTCGCAATTCGACTGAGCTCGGGCCGCGCTCCGCGCTGCACGAACTCCCCGAGCAGGTTGGGATCGATGGCCAGCAGCTGCTCCATCGTCTCCTTGACCCGTCCGCGCTTCTTCACGGCCAAGTAGACATACACGCGCGACCGAAGCAATGCCGGCCGAACTTGTGCATACGCTTTGTCTGCGGGGTCATAGGTCTCGACCACCTTGAGCGCCTCGCCTCCCTTGCCCGTGCGCGCAAGGGCCTCCGCGACCACGGAGGCATACATCGCCTTGGCGCTGGCCTGCGGCTGACGGTCGAGCTTGATCTCGTCGGTGAGCGCACGCGCGTCTTTCGTGCGTCCCGTTCTCAGGTAGAGCATCGCGAGGTTCGCGCGAACATCGTCGTGAACGAGCGCGGGAGCCTTCTTGAAATCGACCGCCTCGAGTAGCTTGATCGCTTCGCCGGGGCTCTCCTGCGCGACGAGCTGGGCCTGCGCGATGAGGTTGAGGACATCCTTCTTGCTGCCCTTCCCCTCCTTGGCCCGGAGCTTCTCGAGCGCGGCCTCGCGTCCCTCCTTGTCGGTCGCCGTACGCAGAATTCGTGCGATGTCCGCGGACTTCCGACTCAGGCGAAGGACATAGAGGAAGAATCCGAGGGCGATTACCGTGAGGACGGCGGCTGTGCCCACCCCCCAGTAACCGATCGACGGCATCAGCATGCCTGCGATCACCCAGATCACGATCAGGGCCACCGCGAACAGGCCGATCACGCCCCAGTTCATCGAAGGCTGCTCGATCTGGGAAATCGCCTCCCCTGGGTCGAGCTTGCCCGGCTGGCTCTTGGTCTTGGCCACGACGCGGGCTACCTCGATCCCTCGACGGGGGCAAACGCCTTGAAATCGTCCCCGGAATTCGGTCAGAATTGGCTCGAAAGCGGGTCGCTTGCACCCCGCGCCCGCCTAGTGGCAAATTTGTGAAGAAATATACTATTATTGAACCGCAGGGGATATGGCCAATAACCGGCTTGGAGAACTGCTGGTCCGCGAGAAGCGGATCAGCCTAGAACAGCTAAGGGACGCGCAGAAGTCGCAGCGCGACGACAACGTCAGCCTGGGATACGCGCTCGCGAAGATGGGGGCGATCTCCGACCAAGAGATCACCGACTTCCTCAGTCAGCAGTATCGCGTCCAATCGATCGACCTCTCGGAGTACGAGATCGACAAGGAGCTGATTCAGCTCGTCAGCTTTCAGGTCTGCGAGCGGCACAAAATCATACCGGTGTCCCGTGCCGGAAACTCGCTCATCGTGGCGATGTCCGATCCGTCGAACCTCAATGCGATCGACGACATCAAGTTCCTGACAGGGTACAACGTGGAGCCGGTCGTCGCTTCCGAGACGACGATTCTCGAGACGCTCGAATCGCTCTACGGCTCGCCCGAGCTCTCCTACGACGACATCATGGAGGGCTTCGATGAGACCGACATCGAGGTCGCGACCGAAGAAGAGGAAGCCAGCGCAATCGATCTGGAGCGGGCCAGTGAGGACGCCCCGGTCGTCCGCTTGTGCAATGCGATTTTGATCAACGCCATCAAAAAGGGCGCCTCCGATATTCACGTCGAGCCTTACGAAAAGGTGTTGCGCGTCCGATACAGAGTAGATGGCGTCCTGCTCGAAGAAATGACGCCCCCGATCAAGCTCAAAAACGCGATCTCGTCGCGTCTGAAGATCATGTCGTCGCTCGACATCGCCGAGCGACGGTTGCCCCAAGATGGCCGCATCAAGCTCAAGCTGGGCAAGGGTCGCGAGATGGATTTTCGCGTCTCGTGTCTGCCGACCTTGTGGGGCGAGAAGATCGTCCTGCGTCTCCTCGACAAGTCCAACCTACAGCTCGACATGACCAAGCTCGGGTTCGAGCCAAAACCACTTGCCGACTTCCGGGACAATATTCATCAGCCGTTTGGCATGGTGCTCGTCACGGGGCCCACGGGCTCCGGCAAGACGACCTCGCTCTATTCGGCCCTTGCCGATCTCAATGACTCGGAGACCAACATCAGCACCGCCGAAGACCCGATCGAGTTCAACTTGATGGGCATCAACCAGGTGCAGATGCACGAGGACATCGGTCTGAACTTCGCCGCCGCGCTTCGAAGCTTCCTGCGGCAGGACCCAGACATCATCATGGTCGGTGAGATTCGTGACTTCGAGACCGCGGAAATTGCGGTCAAGGCCGCCCTTACCGGTCACTTGGTGCTCTCGACGCTGCATACCAATGACGCGCCGAGCACCGTCACTCGTTTGCTCAACATGGGCGTCGAGCCTTTCCTCGTCACCGCCTCGGTGAACCTCGTGCTCGCGCAGCGTCTCGCTCGTAAGATCTGTACCGAGTGCAAAGTGCAGGTGCCCACCGACGAGAACACCCTACTCAACCTCGGTTTTGGCGAAGAGGAGCTCAGCGATATCCAGGTGTTTCGTGGAGCGGGGTGCCCAAACTGCAACAACAACGGTTACCGTGGCCGTATTGCTCTGTACGAGGTGATGCCGTTCAGCGAGAAGCTCAAGGAGATGGTGCTTCAGGGCTGCTCCACCGCCGAGCTCAAGGAACGAATGATCCAAGACGGAGTCGCCACCCTCCGACGCGCCGGACTCAACAAGATCGTCGACGGGACCACGACGATCGACGAAGTCGTGCGCGTCACTGCCGCCGACCGCTGAGCGTTCGTTTGTCAACGTCGGCAGGTCGCGTGCTCAAGAAACGACGATCGGTGATACACGTATTTGCATCTGGGTTTCGCGTCTGAAGTCAGCAGATTGGACCTCGATTCTAGAAACCAGATGACGTCGCATTGCCCTACATCGCAGGTCATCGATTGTCACGTCCCGCACTCGGTGATAGATCGTCGACCATGCGCATCAGCAACAGTTTCTCAGAGGGCGAGATCCAAGTCCTCGAGTTCATCCTTCAAACCCTGCTGCGAGGCGGTACCCCTTCCATGGCCACGCGCAACAAGGACTTCGCATCGATCTACCGCAAGGTGATGTCGATGAAGAAGCGCGTGGAAGAGAAGAAGGCCCAAGCCCTCACGACCTCGTCGGTGGGCACGGTGGCCTCGGCCGAGGATACCGAGCTGCATCAGCAAGTGGGTTAAGCGAAGGCCTTGACTCGGGTCTTTTTTCCAGCTTAAGCGAGACCGCTATGTTGGTACTACGCGGCGGGCGCGTACTCGACCCGGCACAGGGTCTCGATGAAACCGCTGACGTAGTGATCGAAGGCGGGCGCATCACGCGCGTGGGGCGGGATGCCGGAGCCGGTGTGAGCGGGGCGCACGTTCGTTCGATCGACGTCTCGGGCAAGTGGGTCTGTCCGGGATTCATCGACATGCATGTGCACCTGCGCGAACCGGGCCAGGAGTACAAAGAAGACATCGCGTCTGGGCTCAAGGCGGCCGCTGCGGGAGGCTTCACCGCGGTCTGCCCGATGGCCAATACGCAACCGGTCAACGACAATCGGGCGATCACCGAAATGATGATCGCGCGAGCGGAGGAGTCGAACGGTGCCCGATTGCTGCCGTTTGGCGCGGTCACCAAGGGCCTGGACGGTGCGGAGCTGACGGAAATGTCCGACCTCCGCGAAGCAGGCGCGATTGGGGTCAGCGATGACGGGCGTTGCGTGATGAACGCTGCCGTGATGCGCCACGCCATGGAGTATGCACGCACGTTCGACCTCTTGGTGAGCCAACACTGCGAGGACCACGATCTCACCGCGGGTGCTCAGATGCATGAAGGCGTGATTTCCACCAAGCTCGGTTTGCGCGGATGGCCGCGCGTGGCCGAGGACGTGATTGTCGCTCGGGACCTCATGCTCGCTGAGCTGACGGGCGCCCGTTATCACGTCGCCCACATCTCGAGCCTCGGTGCGGTGCAGCTCGTCCGAGAGGCGAAGTCACGAGGTTTAGCTGTGTCTGCCGAGGTCACACCACACCACCTCTCACTGACAGACGAGGCCGTGTTGGGCTACAACACCTACTGTAAGGTCAACCCTCCCCTGCGCTCAGAGAAGGACCGCATGGCGCTCATCGAGGCGCTCGCCGACGGCACGATCGATTGCGTCGCAACCGATCACGCCCCACACAGTGACATGGAGAAGGACTGTGAATTCGGTGTCGCCGCGGTGGGCATCAACGGCCTGGAGACGGCCGTTCCCACCTTGCTCGAGCTCGTCCGGGCCGACGCCCTCAAGCCATTGCGTCTGGTGGCTGCGCTCTCCACCGCTCCCGCGAAGCTTCTCGGAGATGCCGAAATCGGGACTTTGGCCCCGGACACCCGTGCCGACCTCACGGTCATCAACTCGGAAGAGGAGTGGGTCGTGAGCGCAAAGTCCCTTCAGTCGAGGTCTCACAATACCCCGCTGCTCGAACAGGAAGTGCTCGGAAGAGCTGCGCTGACCGTCGTCGGCGGCGAAGTCGTGCACGAGGTGGCCTCGTGAGGAAACGGGCACACCTCGTCTTGGCAGACGGAACCCACTTCGAGGGCGTAGCGATTGGCGCTCCGGGAACCACCGTCGGGGAAGCGGTGTTCACGACCGGGATGACCGGCTACCAGGAAGTGCTCACCGACCCCTCGTATTGCGGTCAGATCGTCACCATGACGGCGCCCGAGATGGGAAACACGGGCATCAACATCGAAGATGGCGAAGCACGCGCCCCTGCGGTGGCGGGCTTCGTCGTGCGCCAACTCTCGACGACGGCCAGCAACTGGCGAAGCACCGAAACGCTCGACGCCTATCTCAACCGCTCGGGAATCACGGGCATCGCCGAAGTCGACACTCGCAGCTTGACGCGCCACATCCGCGACGAGGGGGCGCAGATGGCTGCGATCGGCACCGAAGACCCCGCCGTTCTTCACGACCGAGCCAAGGCCGCGCCGCCCATGACCGGACAGAACCTCACCGACGAGGTCACCACCGACCGCATCTACGAATGGACCGAAGGCACGGGCACGTGGAACATCTCTTCGGGCGGCTCCCGGCCTTGGCACATCGTCACGATGGACTTTGGCATCAAACTCAACATTCTGCGGTGCTTCGTCGACGAAGGCTGCAAGGTCACGGTGGTGCCAGCGCGAACGAGCGCAAGCGAGATCCTCGCGATGGATCCCGACGGGATATTCCTATCGAACGGCCCCGGCGATCCCGCGGCCGTCACCGACGGAATCGGGACGGTTCGGGACTTGCTGGGCAAGCGGCCGATGTTCGGCATCTGTCTCGGTCACCAGTTGCTGAGCCACGCGCTCGGCGGCGAGACGTACAAGCTGAAGTTCGGGCACCGTGGTCTCAACCAACCCGTCAAAGACATCAAAACGGGGCGCATCGAGATCACCACACAGAACCACGGATTTTGCGTCGATATCGACTCGCTCAAGGACAAGTGCAAGATCACCCATCTGCATCTCAACGACGGTACATGCGAGGGAATCGAGCATCTCGATTCGGGCGCTTTTAGTGTCCAGTACCACCCCGAGGCGGCCGCTGGCCCCCATGACGCGCGTTACCTCTTCCGCCGATTCACCGACGCGATCGCGCAGGCCCGGAGCTGATGGACCGCGGACAGATCGAAGAGCTCGCCCGAAGTGAATGCCAGCAGGGCCCAGCCGCAGACGTCGCACTCGTCGAAGTCGATGCCGTCACTCGCCACGGCATGGCCCACTGCGCAAATCGAGCCCCCAGCGCCAAGCGAATCGTCGGGGTCAGCGAGGCACGGCTCGGGGACCTGGCAGGGCTTTTCCAGGAAACCGTGGCCGACGCCGTGCAGCTCGACCGTCTCGTCTGCGGCGTGGGTGTGTTCGAGTTCACGGCCGATGGAGTAGTGATTCGAGCGGTAGGGCCACGCCTCACCGCGCGCGAGGTCCAGGATGCGCTTCCCTTCAGGTTGTACGCAGCGCCTGATCTGAAACGGATCGAGTGACCGACCGACGCTTGGCTGTGGCGAGCTCGCTCGCGATGACCTTCCCGGTGTGACTGGTCTTGCGTTTGGCGATCGTCTCGGGCGTCCCGGTCGCCACGATACGACCCCCACCGGCGCCACCTTCCGGACCGAGATCGATGACCCAATCCGCAGCGAGCATCACATCCGGGTGATGCTCGATGACGACGACGGTATCGCCGCGCTCCACCAGTCGATGGAGCACCCCGAGTAGACGCTTCACGTCCTCGCGGTGAAGACCCGTCGTCGGTTCATCCATCACATAGAGGGTGGGACCCACATTGAGCCCAGCACTGAGCTCCGATACCAGCTTGAGTCGCTGCGCCTCGCCGCCGCTCAGGGTGTTGGAGGCCTGGCCGAGCTTGAGGTAGCCCAACCCCAAGTCGTCGAGCAGCTCGAGAGGCTGACGCACCGTCCTCACCGCGGAGAACACCTGGACGGCATCGCTGACGTCGAGATCGAGAAGCTCGCCGGCGCTCATGCCGTGCCATTGGACCTGTAGTGTCTCCGGTGTGAAGCGCAGACCGCCGCAAGCATCGCAGTGGACCCGGACATCGGGCAAGAACGCCATCTCGACGAGGATCAAACCCTGGCCGGTGCAGACCGGGCAGCGCCCCTCCTCGACATTGAATGAGAAGCGCGACGGGCCGTAGCCTCGAGCACGCGCTCCCGGCGTACCCGCAAGCAGTTTCCGAATCGTATCCCAAACACCGATGTAGGTCGCAGGGACCGATCGAGGGGTACGACCGATCGGGCTTTGGTCGATCTCGATCGCGCGCTTGATCGCACCGGTGCCCTCGATGGAGTCGAATGCGCCGACGGGCACATCGTTCACGAGCTCGAGTGCTTCCCGCGAGCCGCGGAGCAGGACTTCACGAATCAAGGAGCTCTTGCCCGACCCGCTCACGCCCGTCACCGTCACGAACCTGCCTAAGGGGATCTTGAGGTGCACGTCCCTCAAGTTGTGCTGGCGCGCCCCGTGTACCTCCAGCCAGTCGACCGCGGACCGCGATCCATTGACCGGCCTCCGCTTTTTCGGCATGGGAGGTGGCAAAGCGAGAGAAACCGCGGTGGGTGAGCCGTCGAGGTCTTCGAGGCGCCCCTGCGCAACGACCTGACCGCCGTGACGACCGCCGCCAGGACCGATATCGATGACGTGGTCGGCGCTTCGGATGGTCTCGGCGTCATGTTCGACGACCATGACGGAGTTGCCGCGATCGACGAGCCCATGAAGCGCGCTCAGGAGGCGTCCTGTATCGCGCGGGTGAAGCCCAATGGTCGGTTCGTCGAGCACGTACAAAACGCCCGTCAGTCCGCTGCCCAGCTGCGCGGCCAGCCGCACGCGCTGCATCTCGCCGCCGCTCAGGGTGTTCGCTGGCCTATCGAGACCAAGGTAGCCAAGCCCCACCTCCTCGAGGAACTCGAGCCGCCGGCGAGCTTCGCCGATCGGTGCCTTGCCGATGGTCGCTTCACGGCCGCGGAGCTCGAACGACGGCAGGGTCTCTCGCACTTCCGAGACGCTCTGCCGGAGAACATCCACGATGGAGCGGTCAGCCACCCTGACGGAGCGCGCCAAGGGAGAGAGCCGAGTCTGGCCACAATCCTCGCACGGGAATCGCTCTTCCCGGCGCTTGCGGCGTCGGCCGCGCCAGTGCTTCTTGACCACCTCGCCCCGTCCTTCGCACGTCGGGCATTGCCCCTGGCGGGTGTTGAACGAAAAGAAACGCGGGTCGAGCTCCGGATAACCGGTACCGCAGCTCGGACACGCACGTTTGGTCGAAATGAGAAGGGTATCCGACCGCGTGACGACCTCGGCCGTTCCATCGCCCAACTGCACCGCGCGGGACAGCAGCTCCTCGAGCTCCTGAGCGCGCGTCTCGAGCCGGCCGACCACGAGCTCGATGTCGTGTTCGACGTAGCGGTCGAGCTTCATCCCCCGCTCCAACTTCACGAAGTCGCCGTCGATGCGAGCCTCTTTGAATCCGTCTTTCACGGCCTTGTTGAGCAGCTCGCGATGGATACCCTTTCGGCCGCGAACCACGGGCGCAAGAACCACGAGCTCTGTCCGTTGACCAAACCGCTCGCGCACATCCCGAGTGAGCCGCGGGACCGACCGCGGCGCGATGGGGACGTCGCAGTCCGGGCAGTACAACGTCCCGGCACGCGCCCAGAGAAGGCGAAGGTAGTGTGCGACCTCGGTCACCGTAGCGACGGTGGAGTTGGCACCGCCGCGGGTGATTCGCTGCTCGAGCGAAACGGTAGGCGGCACGCCAAGCACCTGATCCACCGAGGGTCGGGGCAGCTGCGGCATGTACTGGCGTGCGTACGGCGAGAGGGTCTCCAAATAACGTCGCTGGCCTTCCGCGAAGAGCACATCGAATGCGAGTGTGCTCTTGCCGCTCCCACTCGGACCGCTCACGACCACGAGCTTCTCACGAGGGATTGCGATGTCGACGTTCTTCAGGTTGTGCTCGCGCGCTCCACTGATTCGAATCGCCTGATCTCCATCGTGCTTCTTCTCCTTCTTGGCAGCACGAGCTCTGGTTTTCCGCGCGAGGCCCAACGCTTGCTTGAGGTACGGCGCGGTTTGCGATTGCTTCGCCGCCGCGACGGCCTCGGGCGTGCCGGTCGCGATGACCTGACCGCCCTTGGGGCCGGCATCGGGCCCTAGATCGATGACATAGTCGGCGAAGGCCGCGACGCGCATGTCGTGCTCGACGATCACGACGGTGTCACCGCGCTCCACCAAGCGATCGAATACGGAGAGCAAGGGCGTCACGTCGTCGGGGTGCAAGCCCGCCGTCGGCTCGTCGAGCACGATGAGCGAACCCGCAGAGGCGCGTGCGAGCGCCTCGGCCAACTTGAGGCGCTGCGCCTCTCCGCCCGAAAGCGCGTTCAATGGCTGTCCCAGCCGCAAGTACCCTAGCCCGACATCCAACAGGGGTTGCAGCGCTCCCGTGATGCTCACATCGTCGGCGAAGTGCTCGAGGGCCTCGTGCGCCGTCATCTCGAGGATGTCGGCGACGTTCTTTCCCTGGTACTCGACCTCGAGAATCGCGCCCGTGAACCGGCGCCCCTTGCATTCCGGGCAGGAGAAGGTGACATCGGCAAGGAACTGCATCTCGACCGTCTCCGCGCCTTCCCCACGGCAAGCTTCGCACCGTCCTCCGGCGACGTTGAAAGAGAACATCCCCGGCTTGTATCCGCGTTCCTTCGCCAAAGGCCGTGCACACAGGCGCTTCCGAAATGCATCCCAGATCTTGAGGTACGTCGCGGGGTTTCCGCGTGAGGTCCGGCCGAGCGGGGCCTGATCGACGCTGATCGCGTCGGTGAACGTGCCAAGCCCTGTGATCGTTTTGTGTGGGAGCGGCGCCTCTTCGAGCCGCCTACCAAGGCGACGCGCCGCCGCCGGCCACAATGTCTCGAGCACCAAGCTGCTCTTGCCGGAACCACTCACCCCCGTGACGCACGTGACCACGCCGACCGGAATCCTCACGTCGACCCCTCGCAGGTTGTGGCCGCTAGCTCCTTTGATGCCGACCCACTTCTTTGGCTTTCGCCGTTCTGCCTTTGGCTTGGGGGAACGCGCGAGCGCGCGACCGGTCGCGGTAGCTGCCTTCTTGAGTTGGGCAGGCGTGCCATCGAACACGACCCTACCGCCCAGCTCACCCGCACCGGGCCCGAGCTCGATCACGCGGTCGGCGCCGAGAATCATGTCGCTGTCGTGCTCGACGACGACCGCCATGTTGTCGTCCAGCGCGAGCGCCCGAACGACCTCGAGCAGTTTGTTCACGTCGCGTGGATGCAACCCGACGGTAGGCTCGTCGAGCACGAACATCGCCCCGTTGAACGTCGCCCCAAGCGCACTGGTCAACGCGACGCGTTGGGCCTCGCCCCCGGAAAGCGTCCGCGACTGGCGATCGAGTGACAGGTAACCAAGGCCTACGTTGGTGAGCGCACGAAGTCGGGACGTGGTCTCCCGCCACAACAACGCGATGCCGGGATCCGTGGCGAACGCCGCCTCCTGCGACTCCAAGAAGCCGAGCGCTTCCGCGGTCGGACGTCTGTAGAAGTCGGGCAGACTGAGCCCGTCGAGCTTCCACGCGAGGGCGTAGGGCTTGAGGCGGGCCCCCTTGCAGTCTGGGCAACTTTCGTACTTGCGATATCGCGACAAGAAGACCCGCACGTGCATCTTGTAGGCGCGCGACTCCATCCACCGAAACCAACTCCGGATGCCCCACCAGCCCTTGGGATAGCCGACTTCATCACCGTCGATCAGCCATTCGAGCTGCGCCTTGGTCCACCGCTTGAGCGGACGGTCCATGGGCACCCCTGCCTTCTTGGCCTGCTTGGCTAGCTCTCGTCGCTCCCACGTCGCCGACTTCCCGTGCCACGCGCGAATCGCGCCGTCGTCGAGCGACAGCGAGTAGTCCGGGATCACTCGATCCATGTCGACTTCGATCGTCCGGCCGAAGCCGCGACACGTGTCGCAGGCACCGATGGGGTTGTTGAAGCTGAAGAGCGCGGGGCTCGGATCGCGAAATGAAAGATCGCAGTACGCGCAGTGCAAGCCCCGCGAGAACCCGATCACTTCACCGTCCTTCGCCCATACCTTGGCTTGGCCAGCGCCGCGCAGCATCGCGGCTTCGAGTGCTTCGACCAAGCGTTCCCGATCGCGCTTGCGTGTGGTGGTTCGATCGGCCACTACCTGCAGGATGCCCCCTGCCCCGTTGAGCACGTCGCTCGGTCGGACCTGGTCGAGATCGGCGATGCCGTCCTCGAGTCGAACGCGACGATAACCTTCGCCGAGCAGCGACTCGCGCACCCCGAGGAACTCTTCGGGGTCGCTGATCTCGACCGGATAGGTGACGATGATCTTCTCATCGGGACGTTGGTCGAGAAGTGTGTTCGCGACCCGGGTCGGCGCGTCGCGGCGGACCACCCGCTCACATCCTGGGCAATGGAGCTCCGCAGCGTGCGCCCAGAGGCTCTTGGCGTAGTCGGCGATTTCCGTCATCGTGCCGACGGTCGAACGGCTCGTTCGCACGGGGGCCTGCCGGTCGACCGCGATCCCCACGGGCACGGGATCGAGATCATCGACGGGAGGCCTGGCTAATCTCTCGAGGAATTGGCGTGCATACGCGCTGAAGCTCTCGACGTATCGACGCTGACCCTCGGCATAGAGGGTCTTGAACGCAAGCGAGGATTTGCCAGCGCCCGACGGCCCGACGATCGCCACGAAGGTCCCCGGCTCCAGCTCTAAGTCGATCGATTGCAGGTTATGGGTGCAAGCACCCCGCAGCTTGGTGGAGCGCATCGGGAACCGCAGTTGTAGAGCGTGCTGGTCAGATGTCCAGCGATGTGAGCACCTTTAGCGAAACAACCATAGGACCGCGGGCACGTAGAGCCCGACAACGACGGCGGCCATGAATGTATATCCCATGATATCCCTCGCCTTGAGACCCATGATGCCCAGCAGCGGCAGCGCCCAAAAAGGCTGGAGCATATTCGTCCACGCGTCCCCGTAGCTGAATGCCATGACCGTCATCGCTGGGTCGACGCCGAGATCGCGTCCCGCGGTAAGCAACACCTCGCCTTGTAGCGCCCACTGTCCCCCTCCCGACGGAACCCATAGATTCACGAACCCCGAGGACAAGAACGCCCAAAGCGGTAGCGTCTCTTGAGTCGCCGTGGCAACGATGCGGTCCGAGATCAGACCGACGATGCCGGTCGTCTTCATGATCCCAAGGATGCCGAAGTAGAGGGGGAACTGGATGATGATCGCGCCTGCCGCTCTCGCGCCGTCCGCGACAGCATCGGTAAAGCTGCGGATCGAGCCATGCGCGCCCAGCGCGAGAAACAAAAAGCACATGTTGACGAAGTTGAGGTCCACCTGAAGCTCGCCCAGGAGCCAAAACGCCAACACGGCGCTCAACCCCAACCCGCCGGTCAGGGCGCCGAACCAGTTGCCTTCACGAAAGCGCGCGAGTCCTGCCTGAGGTCTTCGCCGCACCCTCGGATGCGCGGTATCGTGTTGCTCTCCCGCCGCGATCACTGCGCGCGGATCGGGCGCGAAGGCCGCGAACACCAGAGGTAAGAGGATCAGCAACCCTCCGGTCACAAGCAGGTTCACCGGTTGCAGCAGCGTCTGCGAGATCGGGAGAACGCCCGAAAGCGATTGGGTGAAGTTCCCGGGTTCCGCGACCTTGAGCGGAGCCGAGCCACTGAGGCCCCCATGCCATACCGCAAGCCCAGCGTAGCCGGCCGCGCCGAGCAACGGATAGTGCACGTGAAGATTCTCTTCCCGCGCACGCTGTCCCAGCTCTCTCGCAAGCAGCGCACCGACGATCACGCCAAGCCCCCAATGGATCACGGCTGACACGCAGGCGACGAATGCAACGAGGGCCACCGCGGACGTCGGCGACTTCGGCCACTGCGCGATCTTGTGGATCCAGCTGCGTACCGGCGGGCTCACCGCGAGGGCGTGTCCGGTGACGAGGACGAGACAGATCTGCAGGGCGAACGCCAGGAGCGACGGGCTCGTAAAGCCTTCGGCCCAACCCTCGAACACGGTACGCACGGCGCCAGTCGGCGTACTCGAGCCGCTCACGACCACGATGCCCGACACGACGGCCATGCCCGTCAGCGCGAGGGCAAGAGTGAGCGGATCCGGCATCCACCGCCGAGCCCACACGCTTAGCTTTGCACCGAGGCGCGCCAGCATCGCCAGCTAGGATACCCCTGTCGGTCTGTGGGTCAGAACTTCCAGCAGTGGTAGGCTCCGGCCATGCAGAGGACCTTGCTTTTCCTGTGCATCCTGGTGCTTGGGTGCGACGACCCGAATCGGCCTCCCACCATCCCAGGGACGGGCACCCCGCCACCGGGCATCGGCACGGGAGGAGGCGATCGGGACGGCGGGCCCGACGGCTCGCTCGACGGTGGCGAAGACGGCGGGGTGGACGGTGGCGAGCCCGGGAACACGATCGTCTGCGAGGACGCGAGCCCACCGCAAAACCAGGCGGCGCTGTCGATTCCCTTCACACCGTCGACCGCCTACGCGCTTTGGAGTCCCGATGCGTGCGCAACCGTCCGGCAGCTGGTCGTCGGCCTGGACTCCAACCAATGCGGACTTGCAACGGGAGCGCTCCTTCAAGTCGGCGTGGATGCCGCAAAGGTCGCCGACGGTACGATCACCGCCAACTCGGCACTCGAGATCAGCACCACGAACGGCCTCGCGGTTCGCTTCATCCGTAACAACGGCAACACCTGGGGCAACTGCTTCGGTGCCTCGGGCCCACTCAGGTACACGGCGCTCAGCTTGACGCCCGGAGAAACCGTGAGCGTCGACCTCGCGCCCGGCATGGTCCTCACCGATTGTGGCGGCAGGGCACTGGCGGACATCACCGCAGCGGCGACGATCACCATCACGGTCCCACCAGGATGTGACGAGGACGAGTGAGGCCGGCTCTTCGTTGTCTGGCAGCTTCTGCCCTCGCACTCGGGTGCGCCGCCTGCGATCGCCCGAGCTCGAGCGCATCCAAAGCGACGAGCCAGGCAGAGTCCACGCCTCCGCCCCCTTTGTTCACCCGAAGCCGACCTTTGATGGGCACGGTCTTTCGAATCGAAGTCGATGCGGCGCCGCCGACCGCCGAACCCGCAGTGCGTGATGCCTTCGACGAGATCGAGCGACTCGAGCACGTGCTTTCCGAGTGGCTGCCCGACAGTGAGATCTCACAGATCAATCAGGGCGCTGGGCGCCGCAGAGTGAAGGTGGGCGAGGACGTGTTCCGCGTGGTCGAGGCAGGACTCCAGGTATCCAAGTGGAGTCGTGGCGCGTTCGATCTGTCCTGGGCGGCACTTCGGGGACTCTACGACTTCAATCCCGAGCACCCGAAGATCCCGGAGCTCGCTCCGCTCGAGTCCAAGCTTCGTCTCGTGAACTGGAAAGAGATCACGGCCAGCCCGAAGGCCAACACCGTCTACCTCCGAAAGCAGGGCATGGCGATTGGGACCGGAGCGATCGCCAAGGGATACGCGCTCGACCGTGCCGGCCAGGTGTTGCGGTCGGCGGGCATCGACAACTACATGATCTTCGGAGGTGGGCAGGTGCAAGTGCGCGGTCACAGAGGCGACCGCGGCTGGCGCATCGGCATTCAGCATCCCCGCGATCCACGGAGATACTTCGCGTCGATAGAATCGGACGACGGTTCGTTTTCAACCTCGGGCGACTACGAGCACGCGTTCGTCGATGACACCGGTAGGCGATGGCATCACATCATCGATACGCGGACCGGGCTGCCAGCCAGTCGAAGCATGTCGGTCACCATCATGACCCCAGAGGGACTCTACGCCGACGCGCTCAGCACGGGAGCGTTCATCATGGGCCCAGACAAAGCGAAGACGATGCTCGCCGCCCTTCCCTTCGCCGCGGACGCGATCATCGTGGGGGCCGACTGCAAGCTCCACGTCACCCCGGGCGCGCAGCAACGCCTCGTCCTCGACGTCGAGCTCGTCGACGGCCGGCTTCCCAACTGCTCGCCGTCCAAGTAGGAACGCGGGATGCCCTTCGAATGTGTAGGCAAAAACCTACACCGAACGCTGCCTTCTAGAGCAAGGCATGGACGCCAGGGCAAGGCGTCGCGGACCAGGGGGCGCGTCGCCTCGTGCAGCAATGATTCTATTGTTATGGTCCCGCCCTTGCCTACAAGGAGTGACCCGATGTTCAAAGGTGACAGCTTATTTTCAGTTCCATGGCTCGTGTGTGTCTCGTTGCTCGTCGGAGCCTGCGGTAGTGGCGGCGGCGAGAAGTACGAAGCGATGATCGTCCGTACCGAGTACGGGATTCCGCACATCACAGCAGCCGACTACGGAAGCTTGGGATTCGGCGACGGCTACGCGTACGCGCAGGACAACTATTGTGTCTTGATGAAAGAAGTCGTTCGGTCCAACGGCGAGTCTGCGCGCTGGTTCGGAGAAGAAGAAGGCAGCCTCGCGCAGGATTTCGTGTGGCGGTTCTTCAACACTGACGAGTACATCAACGACGTGTTTCTTCCCGCAGGCAATGCCGACTTCCAAGCCGTGATTCCGGGGTATGCCGCGGGAATGAACAAGTACTTGGAAGAAACCGGCGTCGACAACCTCGCCGAAGGCGACGAGGGCTGCCGCGGGGAAGACTGGGTGCGGCCGATCACCGCCACGGACATGGGCAAAGTCTTTCGAAAGCTCATCGCCCAAGCAAGCACGTCCGCGTTGGCGCCCCTGATCACTCTTGCAGATCCTCCTTCGCAGTCGATGGCGCGCGGCTTCGAGTCGCCGGACCTGAGTCAGGACCCACTCGCTATCGACGCCCTCGATCTGCCTGAAGCCGAGGAATTGGGCAGCAACATGTACGCGATCGGCTCCGCGGCCTCGCAAACCGGCTACGGAATCGTGCTCGGGAACCCTCATTTTCCGTGGTCCGGGCCGCTGCGCTGGTACGTTCACCACCTCACGATTCCCGGTGAGCTGGACGTCATGGGCGCTGCTCTTCAAGGCCTGCCCGTGGTCAACATCGGCTTCACCAAGGATGTTGCGTGGTCGCACACCGTGTCGATCGGACAGCGCTTCACCTTCTACGAGCTCCAGCTCGTCGAGGGCGATCCCATGAAGTATGAATATGATGACGAGGTTCGCGAGATCGAGGGTTTCCCTGTGACCGCCGAGGTGCTGCTCGAAGACGGCACGATCGAAGAGCGGACCGAGATGATCTACATGAGCCACTACGGCCCGATCGTAAACCTTGCCCCGCTCAGCGAGTTGGCCGGAGGGTGGCCCAACCCCTCAGGCACACTGATGACCTACAGGGACGCCAACATCGACAACCCACGCGGTCAGAACTTGTGGGGTAACATCAACAAGGCGGAGACCGCAGAAGACGTTCTCGAAGCGCTCGAGGACATCGGGAATCCGTGGGTGAATACGGTCGCTGCGGATCGAGCGGGCACTGCCTTGTACGCGGACTACTCGACCGTGCCGCACGTCACCGCCCAGCAGGTCCAGGCTTGCAGCTGGAGGATCATCTCGCTCGCGATCAATCAACTAGGGCAGACGTCACTCGACGGCGCGGATAGCGCGTGCGAGTGGGGGAGCGACCCCGGCACGGCCGAAGGCGTCTTCGGGCCGGACAACCTTCCAAGCCTCATCACCGACCAGTACGTCGAGAACTCCAACCTCAGCTACTGGCTGACCAATCCCGATATGCTGCTCACTGGCTTTTCGCCGCTGCTCGGCCCCGTAGAGGTCGAACAGCAACTGCGGACGCGACAAGGGTTCGTCCAAGCTGAAGACCGCCTCGCGGCGGCCGACGGCCTCGACGACAACCCCGGCTTCACCGTCGACCTCGTTCGGGAGATCATGTTCGGGAACCGCAATCTCGGAGGCGAGCTCGCGCGAGACGCCGTTGTCGACGTTTGCAACGCCACCGTAAGCTGGGATGCCTACACCGCCAACCCCGGGCTCTTTCCGGACGCGTGCCTCATCCTGAGAGACTGGGACGGCTTGTTCAACATCGATAGCGTAGGCCCCGCCTTGTGGACCGAGTTCTGGGACCGCTTCAACGATAGCGCGATCGCCTGGACCATCCCTTTTGATGCGGAAGACCCGGTGAACACTCCGCGCGGACTGAACGATGCAGATTCGGCCGTCTTCGAGCCCGCTCGCGAAGCGCTTGGCGGCGCCGTCGATCGACTCGTGGAAGCCGGAATTCCGCTCGATCGACCCTGGGGCGAGGTCCAGTTCCGAGAGGTGGGGGACGAACGGATCCCCATCCACGGGGGCGAGCAGATGTTCATGTTCAGCATCGCCAGCTCGCGCCTGGTCGATGGCGTAGGCCGCATCCCACGGAGCGGGAACAGCTACATCCAGGCGGTCACCTTCGACGAGACCGAATGCCCGGACGCGTACGCGATCCTGACGTACTCACAGTCGACCGACCCGGCGTCCGACCACTTCTCCGACATGACCGAGCTCTACTCCGAGGAGGGCTGGGTCGATCTGCCCTTCTGCCCAGACGACATCGCCGATCAACAGATTGGCGACGCGATCGAGATCACGAACTAGTCGCGCGAGTCGATCGGGATGTAGTTGCGATCGGTTTGGCCGGTCCAGACCTGGCTTGGCCGGAAGATGCGATTGTCTTCGAGCTGCTCCAGCAGATGGGCGAGCCACCCTGCCACACGCGAGATGGCGAAGATCGGCGTGAAAAGATCGGTCGGAATGCCCAGCTTCTGATAGACGATGCCGCTGTAGAAGTCGACGTTGGGGTAGATGCCTTTGTGTCCCACGAGCTCGGTCATCTGGCGCTCGAGCTCGACGGCGAGCTCGTACACCGGGGTGCGGCCGTACTTGGCGAAGAGCTGCGCGGCGAGCTCCTGTAAAATCGTCGCGCGCGGGTCCTTCACCTTGTAAACGCGGTGCCCGAAGCCCATGACCTTCTCCTTGCGAGCAAGGCGGTCTTCGGCCCAGTTGCGAATGCCCGAAGGCGAGGTGTTCTCGATCTCGGCCAGGGTGGCGAGCACACGCTCGTTGGCGCCGCCATGAAGCGGGCCGGCGAGGCTACCGATCGCCGAAGCGACGACCGCGTACGGGTCCGTCAGGGTGGAACCGGTGACCCGCGCCGTGAAGGTCGAAGCGTTCATCGAGTGCTCGGCGTGAAGGATCAAGGCAACGTCGAAGACACGTTCGGCAAGCGCGGTCGGCACCTCACCCTCGAGCATGTACAGGAAGTTGGCCGCGTGCCCGAGCTCTTTGCTCGGCTTGATCGGGTCGTCCCCCCGACGGATGCGATGCCAGGCGGCCACGATGGTCGGGATCTTGGCGATCAAGCGGATCACGCTCAAGCGTCGGAACTGCGTGTCCTCCACGTGGTCGCCCGAGTAGAACATGCCCATGACCGCGACGGCTGCAGTGAGTGCGTCCATGGGATGGCCACTCTCCGGAAGGCTCTTGAGCACGTCGATGATTCGGAACTTGAGGCCCCGCTCTGCGATCAACTCCGCCTTGAACGCGTCGAGCTCTCGGCGTGAGGGAAGCCGGCCAAACAACAGCAAATACGCAACCTCTTCGTAGGAGCCGTCTTTGGCCAACACGTCGATTGGGTACCCTCTATATTGGAGCTTGCCGGCTTTGCCGTCGATGAAGCAGACGCTCGTTCGGGCTGCCGGCACTCCGGCTAGCCCCGGGATGTATTCAGGTAAATCCATAGTCTTACAAACTGTTAACTTTCAAGCTGGTCGGGGACCCTAGCTCCTCGGTTTCGCGGGGACAAGCCGCGCTCAGCCGGTCGTGATGAGCTCGACGAGCGCATCGGCATCGGTAACGGGCGGACTGCAGGCTCGGTCTCGACACAGGTAGGCCGTCGCTTGTCCGTCCTTCTTCGGCCGTGACGGAAGCAGTGTGGAAGCTCCTGCGGTGATCGATGCGTCACCGTCTTCTGCAAGGAAAAGAGAACGATTCAACACGGCCTCTGTGCGCACCGCATCGGCAAGCGCATCTGTGGCGCGGTCGTCGTGTGCTCCCGCAATCACGATCTGTGAGGAGCCGTTGAGCCAGTGATCGATCGCGCCCAACAAATGTCCGTGGGCGGCCGGGTTGCTCATCGCCTGTGCGGCCAGACGTTCGAGCATCGCTTCGACGACTTGCTGATAGCGTCCGTCGCCGAAGAACGACTCCGCGCGCAACAACGCACGGGCCGCGCTCGCTGTGCCGGAGGGCACGGCATGATCGAAGGTGTCCTCGGTCCTCACGATGACCGCCGGATCATCGGCGGCAAAGTAAAAGGTGCCCTTGCCCGCTTCCCAAAACCGCTCCACGGCCTGATCGAGAAGCCTCTGCGCAAACCGCAGTCGGTCGGTCTCGAATGTCGCTTCGTAGAGATCGAAGGCGGCGTTCGCGACCTCGACGTAATCCACCAAGAAACCTGCGGTCTGCGACCGACCCTCTTTGTGGATACGAAGCAGCTCGCCTCCCGTCCACAGATGCTCCTCGATGAAGTCCAGCGCACGCGACGCCATTCGAATCCAGCGGTCGTCGCCAAACGCTGCGCCGGCCTCAGCCGCGGCGCCGATCATCAGGCCATTCCACGATGCGATGATCTTCTCATCTCGAAACGGCTTGGGACGCTCCTCGCGCGCCCGAAAGAGCTCGCGGCGACTGTGCTCGAGGCGCCGGCTCACCTCCTGAGCGGGCGCATCCAAGCTCGTCGCCAACGCCTCGACCGTTCGCGTCTGATGGAGCACCGTGGTGCCCTCCTCGAAGTTCCCGGCCTCATCGACTCCAAAGAAGAGAGCGGCAACGCGCGCGTCGTCGGCCCCGAGCACCTGCTCGAGCTGACTGGGCGTCCAGACGAAGAAGGTCCCCTCCTTGCCTTCGCTGTCTGCATCCTGCGTAGAAAAGAACGCACCCGCTTCGGAAACCATCTCTCGTTCGACGTACTCGAGCGCACGCGTGGCGGTATCCCGGTAGACATCCTCTTTGGTCACCCGCCATAGGTCGACCAGCAGTCTGACGAGAAGCGCGTTGTCGTAAAGCATTTTTTCGAAGTGTGGAACGAGCCATCGTGCGTCTGTGCTGTATCGATGGAATCCGCCTCCGAGTTGATCGTGAATGCCGCCGGCGATCATGGCATCGACCGCCTGTCGCACGCGAGACAAGGTCTGTTCAGGCGCACCGCGTCCGTAGGCGCGAAGCATGACGTCGAGGCTCATCGTGCTGGGGAACTTCGGCGCGTCGCCGAAGCCACCGTAGCGGTCGTCGAAATTGAGCTCGATCTTGCGTGCGGCATCGAGAATGAAGTCGGGCTCGAGCTGCACGCCGCCTTTCTGGTGTTGAAGGCTCGCGATCGCGTCGACGACTTCTCCCCCGACAGCGTCTACGTTCTCACGGTTCTCGGAAAAGGTTCTCGCAACCGACGCCAACACGGTGGGAAAGCCGGGCATGCCGTGCCGTTCCTCCGGAGGGAAATAGGTGCCGCCGTAGAACGGCTTGAGACTTGGGGTCAAAAAGACCGTCAGCGGCCATCCGCCCGCGCGACGCGTCATGAGTTGGACCGCAAGCTGATACACCTTGTCCAGATCGGGTCGTTCCTCTCGGTCGACCTTGATGCTGACGAAGAGCTCGTTCATCAGTGCGGCGATCTGCGGATCGTCGAATGACTCGTGCTCCATCACGTGACACCAGTGACAAGCGCTGTATCCGATCGAAAGCAGGATGGGCTTTTCCTCGAGACGCGCCTTCTCGAGGGCCTCCTCGCCCCATGGATACCAATCCACGGGGTTGTGCGCGTGCTGCTGCAAGTATGGGGACAGTTCCTGCGCGAGGCGGTTGCTCATGGCCTGCCTATACGGCCTTCGCGTGCAACCACAACGGCCCCCTCGTTTTGTGGGTCAGCTCACACAATCGACAGAACCGCTTGCTGCAGCGATTACGCATTGTTACAAAACCATACATTCCCTTACCCCTGAGCACCCACCCCCCCGTGAAGGATCGGTTATCCGCTGGGCCCCGCCCAGCCTCGACGATGGAAAAGACCTACAAAATGTTCATCGGCGGCAGGTTCCCCCGCGCTGGATCGAGCGGCAGCTACCCGCTGCACAGCCAGGACGGCGTGTTTGTGGGCAACATCTGCCGCGGCACCCGCAAAGACTTCCGCACGGCGGTCATCGCCGCCCGGAAGGCGTTTGGCCCGTGGGCGAGCATGCCGGCCCCCTTGCGCGGGCAGCTGCTCCTCAGTGTCGCCAAGCGGCTCCAGGATCGCTGCTCACGATTCGTGACGGAGCTCGTGCAGCTGGGCATGGATCGAGACGACGCACAGCAAGAAGTCGACGCAACGGTCGAGCGACTTCTCTACTATGCGAACTGGTCCGACAAGTACCAATACGCTTTTAGCACCGTCAATGCGGTCGGCTCGTCGTATCTCAATCTGACGATGCTCGAACCCATGGGCGTGGTCGGTGTGCTTGCACCGGAGCGTTGCGGGCTTCTCGGACTGGTGTCCAACATGGCACCCGTCATCGCAGGCGGGAACACCTGCGTGGTGCTCGCGTCCGAATCACTTCCCTTGACCGCGATCAGCCTCGCCGAGGTGCTTCACGCGGCGGACGTGCCCCCCGGCGTAGTCAACATGCTCACGGGTTTCAGAGCCGATCTCGCGACTCACTTCGTCTCCCACATGGACGTCAACGCCGTGATCTATAGCGGTGAGGACGACGCGGTGCTCGAGGCGCTCCAAAGACGAGCCGCAGCGAGCTTCAAGCGGGTGATCGTCCGACCGGACATCGGCTGGCTCGGCGACCAAGGCCAGAGCGCCTACTTCATTCGCGAAACCCAAGAGGCCAAGAGCGCCTGGCACTCGGTGGACGCATGAACGCCATGAATCGCCCCATGAGACTTGCGGTCGCGTGCGCGTTCGCCGATGCGCTCGACCGTCGAGACTACGACGCCGCAAGGGAGTTGCTCGCGGAAGAATGTGTATACGATCACTCGGCAGGACGAATTCACGGAGCGGACCACATCATCCACTCGTATGAATTGATCGCGTCCTTGAGAGAGCGGCTCGATCAAGCGAAGTACACGAGCGCGGTGCACTCCGAGGGCGATGCTGCGGTGGTGACCTTCAGTGACCGGGTCGCTCTCGGTCAATTCGGCCACCTCTGTTCCTGCCAGGAACGGCTCCTCTTCGACCGTGACGGCTACATACGCTCGATCGCACACCAAGAGCTTCCCGGAAGACAGGAACGATTGGATCAACGCCTCGAGGAATCGGGCGTGATCGCCTAACTCCCGCCCCGCTCCACATCGAGCCCCTCAGCCTCCCAATGAAGGAACCCTCCGCTGAGAAAACCGACCTGCACACCCTTACCGGTGAGAGCCTCGGCCCATTCCTTGGCGTCATCTTGGCTTCGGCCGTAGAGGACACGGATACGCCCGTCGTTCGGTTCGAGCTCCTTGAGGCGTGTCTCCAACTGGCTCGCCGGGATGTTCTTCGCGGTTGGAATACGATAGCGCGCGAACGAAGCCTCATCCCGGATGTCGATCGGCAGCACACGCGCCTGTGCGATGAGTTGGGCAAGCTCGATCGCTTTGAGCTCCGCTTCGGAGCGCGGAAGCACTGGCTCGATCAGGCGCATCAGGCCGGCCTTGTCGATCGCGCCGATCTGCTGCTGAACGACCTGGCCTCGATGCAGTAGCACGAGCATGGGAATCGACTGAACCCGGAAAGTCTGCGCGATTCTTGGGTTTTTATCGATGTCGACTTTGACGCACTTCAGCTTGCCGGCTTGCTCGGCGGCGATCTCTTCGACCATCGGCGCGATCTGCTTACAGGGCTGACACCAGTCCGCGTAAAGGTCGACGAGGACGGGCACCTCCGCGCGGAGCACTTCCGCTTCGAAGCTTTGGTCATCGACGGCAGCTACGGGCATGACTTATGAAACCACCTGATCGAGCGTGGCGCCACCCGCCACGATCGCGACGCTTCGGCTCGTTCCCAACCGATCCGCCCCTGCCGCGACCATCGCATCTGCGGTTGCCGTGTCCCGGATGCCCCCGGAGGCTTTGACACCGACCTGATGTCCCACGACCTGCCGAAGGAGCTGCACATCCTGGACCGTCGCACCCCCTGGTCCGAACCCGGTGGAGGTCTTCACGAACGAGGCGCCTGCATCCACGCAGAGCTTGGCTGCACGACGCTTCTGCTCGTCCGTCAGCAGACTGGTTTCCAAGATCACCTTCACCAGATTTCCTTGGGCGGCTTTCACCACCGCGGCAATGTCTCTCCTCACGATCTCATCCTCTCCGTCGCGAAGCGCTCCGATTCGAAGCACCATGTCGATCTCCTCGGCACCATCGACCACGGCTCCGTACGTCTCGGTCACCTTCGCGCTTTCGGAGACATCGCCCAGAGGAAACCCGACGGTGGCAACGACATCGACATCAGTGTCGCCCAACGCCGAGGCACACAAGGCCACATGGGCGGAGTTCACGCACACCGCGCCGAAGCGATACTCGATCGCCTCCTTGCAGAGGCGCCGCAGGTCCTGGGAGGTGGCCCCCGGGGCGAGCAGGGTGTGGTCGATGATCCTGGCGAGATCGTCCCGCATGAGGCGCTGGAAGGTAGCGGATTCCAGCCTCCCCACCAATGCCCTCAAACCTGCAGCAACCTTCGACATTTTTCGGCCATCGGGCTAAGATCCCAGGAGTCAAAGCCGATTATGGACGTTACTTGCGAGCGTTGCGGCACTGAGTACGAGTTCGACGAAACGCTCCTTTCAGGGCGGGGGACCAGCGTCAAGTGCACCAATTGCGGGCACGTGTTTCGCGTGTACCCGAGCGTCGATCGCACGACCAGCAACTGGCGGATCCGGTCCCGCGACGGCCAGATCGAGCTGATCGAGGCACTCAAGGATCTTCAAGAGCGCATCGCTCAGGGTGAGCTTTCGCCAGACGATGAGATCTCGCGAGGAAACGAGCCCTGGAAGGCGCTCGGCACGATCGCCGAGCTGGAAACATTCTTCGCGGCCAGCAAGACCGCCACACGGGAGGGAGCTGCGAAGGGCACACTCCTCGGTGCCGCGACAGTTCCTTCCGTCCAATCCACGCTTCCGCCAGCGGACCCAGCGGGACCCACGCCTGTGCCAACCGTCCGCCACTCGGCCAAACCCATTCCACAAACACTCGAGCCGCCCCCCGCGGCCTCGACGCTGCCTCCCGCAGAGCCGGTCTCACCGACGCCCGCGCCCGAGCCAGCGGAGCGTCAAAGCATCCCGTCTACTTCTCCGCCTCAGGTCTACTATGAAGAGGACGATGACATTCCCGCCCTGCCTGGACGTCGCTCTAACAA
>CAJIBX010000105.1_pt1 | contig 27596 bp, 19 predicted proteins | sample 9199471 | NCBI WGS metagenome assembly CAJIBX01 (sample SAMEA7708317, study PRJEB35096) | sediment metagenome | biome: marine neritic benthic zone biome [ENVO:01000025]; feature: sediment [ENVO:00002007]; material: shallow marine sediment [ENVO:03000034] sea grass bed [ENVO_01000059] ...
AGTTCACCCGGCCCGGATCTGCAAGGCGCGCGTGTCCTTCGGAGCTGGCGTCGCCTGACTGCGTAAGCGCGGTTCCGATCGAAGAGCCTATTGGCCGGCAGCCCGGAGGAGGTCGATTTGCCGTTCGAGCTCGCTGATGCGTGCCTGTGCACGCACCTCCTCGGCGAGGGCGGAACCGACTGCGTCTTCGAGACGCTTCGCCTTGAGCGTCTCGGCTTCGTACTGAGTCTTGAGCTTCGCCGCCTTCGTGCGCGAATCCATCAGGCGTTGGCGCTGCTTCTCGAGGGCGCGCTCCGTTTTGCTCAGGTCCTCGCCTAGCGCAAACGCACGTGTGCGTTCCGCCTGAAGTCTGGCCGTCGTTGCGGAAAGCTCCCCGCTGAGCTCTTGGTTGGCTTGGCGCGTCTCATCGAGCTTGGTCTGCGTGCGCGTGAGCCGCTTCCCGGTTTCGTCCAATTCGCCACGCACGGCCTTGAGATTGCCCTCGGTCCGTACCAATCGCCGCGTGAGCTGCGTGCGCGTCAGCTGGCTTTGCTTGTACTTAGACTGAAGCTTCATTGCCGTCTCGCGCGTATCCGCGAGGTCTTGCCGGAGGTCGGCTTCGGCCAACTTTGCGCGTTCGGCCTCCTCCCGCTGTGCCGTTGCTTGCTGGTGGAAGTTGAAGATCACCGCTCCCGAGACGATCGCAAGAGCTGTCGCAAGCGGGATCACTCGCCTCATGATGCTGCGCCGGCGAGCACGACGCACCTCGGGCTCCGTGAGGACCGCGAGTTGCTCGGCGAGCTCGTCGGCTGTGGGACGCTCCTCGGGGTCGAGATGCATCCACCGCTCGAACATGGGCGACAAGAACCGGAGCTTCTTGCCTTTCGGCGCCCCAGGGGCCAAGCGCGCGCGCTGCTCGATGAAAGCCTCGACGGCGCCTGCAGTGACTTCGTCCTGCGTGTCGGGTTCGAGGGCGTTTCTCAGAGAAAGCGCCAGCGCAAACACGTCGGCTTTGGGGGAGACCGAGTCCTTTTGGTCGACCGACGAGAACTGCGCCGCCACTTCTGGAGCAAAATAGGTCGGGGTGCCCGCGACGACCATGTCCGCGTCGGTCGCCGCGACTCCGAGGTCGAGCAAAACGGGGATCACTTCTTGATCGCCAAAGCCCGGAATCCGGGCCAGGAAGATGTTGTCCGGCTTGACGTCCTGATGACGCACGCCCGCTGAGTGCATGGCAGCCAACGCCCGCGCCAGTGATTGAAAGATCTTGAGCGCTTCGCTACGACCGAGTGGCTCACGCTTGAGTCGCGACTCGAGCGTTTCGCCGTCGTACCAGGGCATGACGAACCAGAGGCGTTCCTCGAACCAGCCGTGGTCCTTGAACTGCACGATCGACGGATGAAATACGGACGCAATGAGCCTCAACTCGCGCAGCGCCGACTGCTTGGCCTCTTCCGAATAGGCCGGTTGATGCAGGAGCTTGAGCGCAACCACGTGACCGGGAACTTCGGTGTCTTTTGCCCGGTAAACATCGCCAAACGCGCCGAGACCGACTCGTGCCTCGATCGCATACCGCCCACCGATGATCGTGCCGCTCAGCAACGGCTCCACCCCGTGATCATCGTCCCCCGTACGCGGGCGATTCTGCAGCGCGTACGCTTCGAGCGCGATCCGCGGCAGGCGTTCGGCGTCACGGATGCCGTGATCGTCGAGCGCCAACTGCGCTCTCGCGGAAGCGATCTCCAGTCGCGTTTGGATTTCGCTGGCATCGAGACTGTAGACGAACGCCAACTCCTCTAAGCTAAGCTCCCGGGCATAGTGTAACTCGAGCAACTCCGAGTCTTCCTCTCGGAGTGAAAAGCGCATCGCCCTGAGCGGGCTCGCCGAAAGATGCGCCGATGGTGATGTTCTCCACGGCAATGCTTCGCGAGCGTCACGATCAGGAGGCTCGTACGAGCGAGAGCTCGTGCACAGGTAGCTTCGCGCTGCACGGTAGAGACGGGCGCGGATTCCAGGCGGGGCGACGAGCGAGCCGCTTTCGGCTTTTGCGGCAAACGCCTTGAGCTTGGAGAGATGGCGTTCGGCGACGTCGGTAGACCCCGTGCGGATCGCAAGGTACTGCCACAACCCCTCCGCGTAATAGCGGAACGCGCGTCCGTGAAGCACGTCGATGATCGTCCCGAACTGATTGCTTTGCAGAGCGACCGACGCCGCAGCGCGCGAGAAGGCGGTCTCGTGCGGTTTGAGCTGCTGAAGCAGAAACGGACGTGTGCTCATGATGGCCTCGGGGCGAGAGTCCATGGTGGGGGACTGGGACGGAGCGCTCAATAAATCGGCATCTATCCCCAGCCGAAAAGTGCACCGAGCGCGCGCAGCACGGCAAACAGCGTCACACCGCATACTATGTTCAGTGTTAGGCCGAGTCGCATCATGGTGCGCAGTCGAATCAGTCCCGTTCCGTAAGCGACGGCGTTTGGGCCGGTAGCGATCGGCAGCATGAAAGCGCAGCTAGCCGCGAGGCCCACGGCCAATGCGGGGGGCAGTGGAGAGACACCGAGCTCGACCGCCGCGGCGATCGCAAGCGGCACGAGCATGTTGGAGGACGCGGTGTTCGAGCACGCTTCGGTGAAGAAGATCGTAAATGCGATGAGCGCTGCGGAGAGTCCCCACACCGACTTCACGCCGCTCGTCGCAACGAACCAGCGGCTCATCTCGGCCGCGAGCCCGGTCTCGAACATTTGATTGCCGAGTGAGATGCCCCCACCGAACAGAAGAATGATACCCCAGTCGATCTTCACGGCGTCGTGCCACGGAAGTACCCGGTCGCCCTCGGGATCCCGGAATACGAACAAGACTGACGCGGCGAGAATCGCCACTGCGCCACTTGGCAACGCCTTGACGATTTGATCCGCATAGGCACCATCGAGTGCCTTCCAGATTCCAGGGACCATCCACCCGGTCACTGCCAGGCCGAAAGAAACCGCCGTGATGAGCTCACCGTACGACCACGGTGGACGGACGTAGTTCGGGTCGAGCCCTGCCGTCGGTGGAGGCGCGAGCTTTTGAAGAACTACCGCAATGACGACGAGCAGCGTGAGTGCAACCGGAAGGCCCACCGACATCCAGTCGACAAATCCGAACTCGATGCCGGCGTTCTGCAGGAAACGCGCAGTGATTACATTGGGCGGGCTGCCGACCAGGCTGCCCATTCCGCCGATCGAGCAAGCGTACGCCACCGCCAGGACGCCACCGGGCTGCCTCCCCGGCTCGGCGTTGATGAAGGTCCCCAGGAGGATGGGGATCAGGATCGCCGAGGTGGCCGTATTGCTGATCCACATCGACAGCACCAGTCCCGCGAACATGAAGGCCAGTCGCACGCGAGTGGGCGAGCCATGGACCACGCGCAGCCCCATGAGTGAGAATGCGATTCGCCGGTCGAGCCCATGTCGCATCATCGCTCGCGCAATGAAGAATCCACCGATGAAAAGGAAGATCAGGGGGTCGGCATAGGGTGCAAAAGCGGACTTCGCATCGGTAACGCCAGCCGCGATCATCGCCGGCGCGATCAGCAACGCCGTTACCGAGATCGGAACCACTTCGGTGACCCAAGCCACGACCACGGCGGCGAAGATCGCCGCCAAGCGATGGGCGTCAGGCTCGAGGGGAAACGGCACGAGCCAAATCGCGAAGAACGTGATCGGCGTGAGGAATAGACCCGCTCGTTCGGCGAGAAGGCGCTTCATACGTGCCCTGCCTCTAACACGCCCTCCTGGCGGTCGTCCCCTTTTTCTAACTCGCTGAGATTGTGATTAAAAAGCGCACGCTCACCCCTTTGATTGCACGGATCTTGCGCCGCGCGTCAATCTGCCCAATGTTGGCTGGTAGTGGGAGCACGTACCTGCCGGAAAACCTTGATGGTTTTGGTCGCCTGCGCAGGGGCAGGATGCACCGATCCGCGGACACAGCCATCGGGGGTGGACACCGCGACCAGCGCAGAGAACGTCCCCGACGAGGAGGTGGGCACGCAACCGATTCCGCCTGAAATCGAAGCGTCGACTTTGGAGTCGCCGGTCGCCGTGTGGAGTGGTGGTGAGCAGCAAGCGTCCATCGAACACACCGATGCAGTGGAAAAGGGCCGCCTACTGCTCGACCTCGGGGAGCAGTGGACTCCCTACATCCTCACCGACGGCTTGAGCCCCGACGGACAACCTCAGGCTCACACTTATCGCGACACGTATCTCAAGCTCGCGGCGGGAGAGTTCCCCGACGATCTGCATGGGGACCGGGCGCGTCGCGACAAGTACCTGGAGCTTTATGGCATCTTGCCCACGCTCAACCTGCTCCGACGTCGGTTCGAACACATCCAGAGTCTGCCGTGTGCGTCCGAGCTCGACCTCGAGCCGCTCAAGAGCTTCGAGGGGTTTCTCGCGTACCGGCGGGGGCGCCGGAGCCAGCGCAATCTCGAGCGCTATCAGTTGCTCGGTCCACAGATGACCGCCCTCGTCCAGCGGCTCGGCCACGACGACCTGTCCGCTGTGCAGCAACGAGACGTCTCGAAAGAAGAGTGGGAGCAAGTCGAGGAATACCGTCGGCTCAAGCCAGACGTCGAGGCGATCATCGCTGCGCAGCAGCGGCTCGACTGTGAAGGCTACTTCGCCGGCCGCGAGGGTCACGCCCTTGGCATTTTCGACTGGCGCACCCACGAGGCGCTTGCTGAGTTCGAGCGCCGACACCGCGTGTACGGGTGGGGCTTCATTGGCAAGGAGACTCTACGCGTTCTCCAAATGACACCTGCCGAAGTGGAGCAGGAGGCCGTGATTCGGGTGTTGACCGAGCGCGCGATACATGCCGTGGGCGTGGTGGAGGATGGAAGCCAGACGACCACATCCGACGGCGAGCAGCGCACCTTCAAGAACGCAAAGGGCGAGCAGGTTCCGCTGCGGAATCTCGAAGAGGAGATCCGAAACAACATCATCAAGGCGTTCGGGCTCCAGACCCCCGAGTCGACCTATGCATGGCTGAGTGGTCTTGGTGAGCTTCCCGCCCACTACGTCACTGCGATTCCCGGAATCGAGCTGCCCGAGTATTACTCCGAGAATATGGACTTCGTCGTGTACGTGGATCGCGGCGATGTTTGGTATGAATTTCCATATGATGAAGAGGGGAAGGCGCGGACACAGCCCGTTCGGCGGCGCCCGCGCGTCACGCTCTACACCAAGTACCAGGAGGAGCGCATCCCGTTGGCGAAGTTCGGCACCACCGTCGGCGGTTGGCGCAGCGAATACGTCGACGGAACCCTGATGTGGAAGTACAAGGGCTCACCTACGGGAAACCGCATTTGGAGTCGCATCGTCGCCGCGCCGGTGTGGGTACCACCCGAGACCACGCCGCCTCGAAGCCTGCTTCGCAAGACCCGCCGTGGCTACAAGGTCAACTACTACGAAACCGGTCCAGGCTACGCCTCCGCGTACGGATTGGTGGCCGCTTATCATCGTAAGTATTGGAAGGACCAGCTGGGCGAGATCCACGTGGGCGGAGACGAAGGCATCCGTACGCATGGTTCGGTCGACTACATGAGCATCATGCGCCGTCATTCTCACGGCTGTCACCGCATGCACAACCACCTCGCGGTCCGACTGATGTCGTTTGTGCTGAAGCACCGACCGCACAAGAGACTCGGCGCGCGTCGACTCAACTACGAGTATGAGTTCGACTACGAGGACCAGACGTACATGATGGATTTCCAGCAGGGCGGCTACATCTTCGAGTTGGACGAGCCCCTGCACGTGCGCGTGCTCCGCGGACGAGTGCGCGGCGCCCTCAAGGAGCCTGTCGAGTACCCGCTCCCCAAGTACGACGAAGAACAAGGCGCCTACGTCATGCCCGACGGCAGTTGGGTGTACGTCGACCGGATGGGCAACCTCACGCCGCGTCCAAGGCCAGAGCTCGAGCCTCCCCTCGATCCGTTCGAGGAGTTCCACATGGGGCCCGAGCAGGCTCCTGGTGTGCCGGCCGAGCCGACTCCGGCACCGGTCACGCAGGACGAAGGCATATCGCCTCAAGCCGGGTTTCCTCGGACTCAGGTCAACGCGAATCGACCAACTGCGACCACGGTTCAGTAGTCGCGTTTCCGTTGGCGAAACGCTTTTCGACTCGCATTGCACTGCGCACAACTTGCGTTCACCCGGGCAATCTCGACTCCCCGTGGGGGGTATGATTGGTAATTGCGTGAGAACAAAGCGGAACATTCGTGGGGAGCGACTGTGGATAAGTTTTTGTCGAATTGTGGAAAAGAAAATCAAAAATCCACAGGCGAATTTCGTTGATCTCGGGGGCATAGATCGGCATCTTCGCAAGTCGGAAGTCGCGAAACACGAGTTCGCAAGCTCTTTGAATCGACCTATCAAACACCCCGACGCAAGTCGGTCCTTCTTCTCGAAGGGACAGGGTCTGTTGCGGAAGCGGAAACGTGAAAGCGCAGACGCAACGCTGATGAGCTCGCTCACCGGCGTCGTGTGAAGAGAAGGGTTCGAATGTGTCCGTGGGTCGTGTGGACTGCAGAAACCGGGAAGCCCGCTGGGCCGACCGGTGGAAGATGCGCTGGAACTGGGAAGCACCAAGCTTCACCGCAAGGTGTTGTTGAAGGTTCTTGGCGGGGCGCCGCGATTGTTGAAATCGCGCGATGACTGCGACGGTGCATCAGAGGTACGGCCAACCCTCCAACAAGGCGAGGCCCGCCGAAGCGTAGTCGGACGAGGTGAAACGTTTGCTCACCACCAAAAAAAGCCGGGTCGGATCCGGCGGTGGTAGTCCCACGAGGTACGGGTGCTCATCTTTGAAAATCAATTCAGGGTTGCATACGTTGGCCCAACTGCGCTTGGCATAGAGCTGCACACGACAGCCTGACTGCCGGCAGCGCGAGGCGCAGGCGCCGGATCCTAGGTTAACACCTAACAGCGCGCTTGCTGGAGCGCCGATTCCAGAGAGCATCGGGTACAACGTTAGATGTCGGCGGACTCGATACGCGTCAGGTTCCTAACCGGGCCGGCGATGAGAGACCGGACCAGCGGACTTGCCAAGGATGGGTTGCATCGGCGGCAAATCCGTGACGGGCCTGCTTGGAGCTCGCAAGAGCACCAAGCGGCATGACATCAGAGGCCGGGGCGCATCGATCAAAGCTCTTCCAGTGGGAGTCGTTGGCAACAGCGAGGACCACGCGGGGGGTAAGCGGTTCCTGACGGGGAAATCACCGCGTCCATGCGAGTTGGCTGAAGCTGGCAATGAGTGAAATACCTCGTCATCGGGCTCAGCTCGAAACCTGGAATGAAGACGGTCGTGGTGTACGAAAACATGTACGTGCACGAGGCGCCGACGATGCAAAAACAGCGACGTTGGGCCAGTGACTTCTAAGGGACGGTTCATAGCCATGAACCGTCCCTTCTTATTTAAGCTCCTGAGGCGGCCAACCACAGGAAGGCGTGTTGCGGGCGTTCCGCCGGAAGGGGACCCCGCGAATGCCAAGCAGCAGTTCGTCGAGGCGCCTCGCTTGGCATGAGCGAGGGCGGGGCTTGCGCGGGCTTCAGGCCCGCCGCGGTTCCGAACGAAGATACACAAGCGCAACGACGGGACGAGAGGGTCGATAACGCGCGGTGTCTTTGCGCGATCTGCTCGATGACGTCGTCGAGATCAGCCTCGACGATGAACGCTACCCCACAGGCTTGCTCGACCTTTCCCGCCGGGCGCCGTGGATTCGGGTCCTGGGCTCGCTTCCCGACTTCAGCCGCTCGGTGGCGATCGTCGGGACGCGGCGCGCAGACGAGGAGGCAATCGACTTCGCGTACGCCCTTGCAGGTGATCTCGCCCGTCGCGGCCTCGTAGTGGTCTCGGGCGGAGCCCTCGGAATCGACCGCGCCGCCCACGAAGGCGCGCTCCATGCGGGCGGAAAGACGACTGTCGTGTTACCGACAGGCTTTGCCGACGCTTATCCGGCAGTCCATCACTCGCTGTTTAGAGAAGTGATCACGAGTGGTTGCCTGCTGACAGAAACCGACGAAGACGCCTCTGCGCAGCCCAGTCGCTTCCTCTCGCGGAACCGTCTGATTGCAGCCTTAGGGCGTTCAACGATCGTGGTTCAGGCCCCGTCTCGGTCGGGTGCCTTGTCGACCGCGGGCCTCGCGCGGGCACTCGGACGGCCTGTCTTTGCTGTTCCTGCCGCCCCATGGGACTACCGGGGCCAGGGGTGCTTGGCATTGCTCAGGAGCGGCTCCAGGGTTTGCGCCGGCGCTCGGGACATCCTATCGATTCCAGTCTTGGAGGGGGAAACCCAAGCCGTCTCAGGGGACCGAGTACGTGAGAAATCGAGTGATCTCAAAGGATTGAGCAAGTTGGAGCAGCAGGTCTATCAGAGCCTCCAGGGAAGGCCCGTGCACCCCGATGAGGTCTCCCGGCGGACCGGAATTGCCGTTTGGGAGGTTCAGCGGTCTATGCTGAGGCTCGTTCTCGCGGGATGGGTCGACGAGCGACCGGGGGGCCGCTACTGCCTTCACCCGAAGGACAAGAAGTAACGAACGAAGCGATGTCCAAGATTCTCCTCATTGTCGAGTCACCCGCCAAGGCCAAGACCATCAAGAAATACGTGGGTTCTGGGTACGAGGTGCTGGCATCGAAGGGCCACATCAAGGACCTACCCAAAAAGGGCGGGGTCGACATCGAAAACGGTTTCAAGGAGACGTACGAGCTTCTCGAAGACAAGGGCAAAGCCGACGTGGTCAAGGCCATCCGGGCTGCGGCGAAGAAGGCCGACAAGGTGTTGCTCGCGACCGACCCCGACCGTGAAGGCGAGGCCATCGCGTATCATCTCATGGAAGTCGCCAGGAAGGCGAACAAGAGCGCGGAGATCAAGCGGGTCTTGTTCGAAGAGATCACCAAGAAAGGCGTGCACGACGGGCTGGACCATTTGCGCGACCTCGACGCCGACCTCTACGAGGCGCAACGGACGCGGCGTGTGCTCGATCGGATTGGCGGCTACCCGTTGTCGAGCCTGTTGTGGAAGAAGCTCGCGTTCGGTCTCTCTGCAGGCCGCGTGCAAACACCTGCGCTGCGCATCATCGTCGATCGTCAACACGAGCGCGATGCCTTCGTCCCCGTCGACTACTGGCTGGTCGACGTGCGGCTGCAAGGGCAGAAGCCGCAGAGCTTCATGGCGGCACTCCAAAGCGTTGATGGGGACAAGCTAGAAAAGATCGGGTCACGGCCGGCTGCAACGAGCGAAGCCGACGCCACCAAGTTCGTAGCGGAGCTCAAGACCGCCGATTATTCGGTCGAGAAGATCTCGCGCCGGAAGTCGCAGCGACGCGCACCAGCGCCCTACAGCACGTCGAAGTTGCAGCAGGACGCGGCCAATCGACTGGGCATCCAGCCCAAGCGCACCATGCGGATCGCGCAGCAGCTTTACGAAGGCGTGACGCTTGGCCGTGGCAAGAGCTCTGAGACGATCGGCTTGATCACCTACATGCGTACGGACAGCACGCGGCTTTCTAGCGGAGCAATCGCCGAGTGCCGCGATTACATCGCAAAGAAGTTTGGCAAAGACGCTCTTCCCGACAAGCCAAACATTTTCAAGTCCAAGAAACAAAACGTACAGGATGCCCATGAGGCGATTCGGCCCACTCGCATGGACCACCCGCCGGAGATGGTCAGCAAGTACCTCAAGGATCCCCAGCGACGACTCTACAAGCTCATCTGGGATCGATTCGTCGCGTGTCAAATGAAGCCCGCGCTCTACGATCAGACCGGCGTCGAGATCGAAGCGAAGTCGAGCAAACATACCTATGGCCTTCGCGCGAGTGGGTCCGTGCTGAAGGCCCCTGGTTGGCGTGCTGTTTACGGTGCAACCGTCGAGCCGCTTGCGGGCGAGGAGACGACCGCCGAGTCCGATGATCAAAAGGACGAAGAGAACTTGCCCGAGCTCACCGAGGGCGAATCACTCAACATCGTCATCCCGCCGGGCGTGCAATCCGCGTATAAGCAAACCGAACCGCCACCTCACTACACCGAGGCCACACTCGTGAAGAAGCTCGAGGAGGAGGGCATCGGAAGACCGAGCACTTACGCCGAGATCATCAGTAAGGTAGAAGCGCGCGCCTACGTCGAAAAGCAAGACAAGAAGCTCGTGCCGACACCGCTGGGCACGCTCGTGATCGAAAAGCTCGTCGCCGACAACTTCGACCTGGCGGACATCGGCTTCACTCGAAAGCTCGAAGACGACCTGGACGCGGTCGCCGAGGCCAAAGCCAAGCGGCTCGATGTGTTGCAGCCGTTCCACGAGCGGTTGCAGGCTCAGATCAAGCACGCGCTCGGACACGACGACAAGTGGTGGCCGGAGCCACAGGACACGGGCGAGCTCTGCCCCGATGACGGTGGCAAGCTGCTCAAGCGTTGGGGTCGAAACGGGCCGTTCGTCGGCTGCGAGAACTATCCTGAATGCCGTTACACGCTCAACATCGGAAGCGACGGCATGGTCGAGCCGCGCAAAGAGCCGGAGATGACGGACTACGACTGTCAGGAGTGCGGCTCGAAGATGATGAAGCGTTGGGGACGCAACGGATGGTTCTTGGGGTGCTCGACCTATCCCAAGTGCAAAGGCACCAGACCACTCCCGCTCGGCGTGAAGTGTCCCAAGTGCAAAACCGGCGACATCATCCCAATCAAGCCCAAGGGGCGCGGGAGACGCTTCTACGGCTGCACCAACTATCAGTCCGAAGAGCCCTGTGACTTCCGCATTTGGCAGGCGCCCGTGTTCGAGAAGTGCCCCAAGTGCGGCACCGATTTCATGGTGCAAAAGGGCGGGAAGAAGGCGCCAAAGCTCAAATGCGCCAACGAGACGTGCGATTTCGAGCGTCCGTATGATCCGGACGAAGAGGGTGAGGTCCTCACCGTCACCGAGAGCGGCCGCGCCCCACCCAAAGCCGCCGAGGGGTGAGCCGCGGGCCGCCGGCCGTTGTCGGAACAGTGCTAGGCTCGCGGGATGGCCGTCATAGTCGTCGGTGCGGGTCTCGCGGGGACGGAGTGCGCTTGGCAGCTGGCGGAGCGCGGGATCCCGGTGCGGCTTTGCGAGCAAAAACCGAGCAAGCGCACGCCCGCGCAGCACGGGGATGGCTATGCCGAATTGGTGTGCTCCAACTCGTTTCGCGGGGCGGCGCTTCACAACGCTGTCGGTCTATTGAAGGAGGAGCTGTCGCGGGCGGGGTCGCTCGTGATGTCCGTCGGCACACAGACGCGTGTTCCGGCAGGGGGTGCTTTTGCCGTCGATCGGGAGCGGTTCAGTGCGGGAATCACGCGTGCGATCGACGGGCACCCGCTTATTGAAGTGGTTCATGAAGAGGTGACGCGCATTCCCGAGGAGCGACCGGCGGTATTGGCGACCGGGCCGCTCACGGGCGCGGCGCTCGCTGAGGACTTGGCGCAGGCGGTGGGCAGCCAGCACTTGGCCTACTACGACGCGATCGCACCCATCGTCAGTGCCGACTCCATCGATTGGGACAAGGTCTTCAAGGCTTCGCGCTACGACAAGGGCGAGGACGACGCGTACGTCAATTGCCCGCTCGACCTGGAGCAATACGAGGCGTTCATCGCTGCCGTCCTCGCCGCGGAGACGGTCGAAGCGAAGGAGTTCGAAGAAGTGCGCTACTTCGAGGGGTGTCTTCCGATCGAGGTGATGGCGTCACGGGGACCCAAGACACTCTCCTTCGGGTGCATGAAGCCAGTCGGGTTGACCGATCCGCGGACGGGCCGCTGGCCCCACGCCGTGGTGCAGCTTCGGCTCGAGGATGCTGCGGGCACCGCCTACAACATGGTTGGATTTCAGACGCGGATGAAGTGGCCGGACCAAAAGCGGGTGTTCCGGATGATCCCGGGGCTCGAGAACGCGGAGTTCGAACGACTCGGCAGCGTGCACCGGAATACGTTCGTCAACTCGCCGCTGGTACTGTCGGACGAGCTCGCGCTGAAGAGCCGGCCCGGGGTGTACCTCGCGGGCCAGGTGAGCGGCGTAGAGGGCTATGTCGAGAGCGCGGCATGCGGTCTCGTCATAGGGCGATTGCTCGCGGCGAAGCTCCGCGATCGAGCTTTCTCGTTTCCGCCTGCGACAACGGCACTCGGCGCGTTGCTCGGCCACCTTCGACGACCGACCGACGACTTCCAGCCATCGAACGTGATCTGGAGCATGTTCCCGCCGCTGCCATCGACCGGGAAGAAGCTCGGCAAGCGCCCTCGCCGCATCGCGATGGCCGAACGAGCGCTGCACGACCTCGACGCGTGGCTCGTGGCCGGCGGTTAGCGGTCTGCGGTTCGCCCGCGGTTTGGCGAGGGTTGGGAAAGCGGCCCGCCGTGAGCGGTTCTGGTACCCTCGCGCCGTGGCTCGGAAGGACCCGCTCGCGAAACAGATCGAGATGTTTGCCGACTATCTCGAGCATGAGCGGCGGAGCTCGCCGAAGACGGTGAAGACCTATGTCCGTGACCTGAACGCGTTTCGCGACTTCGTGGTCGCGCAGGGTCTCTCGTCGGATGCCCGCAAGCTCGAAATCGTCGCGCTGCGCGGCTTTCTCGCGACACTCTTCGATGGCAATCAATCGAGCACAATGGCGCGCAAGGTTGCGGCGTTGCGCTCCTTCTTTCGGTTCTTGCTTCGACGCAGAGTGATTCGCGAGAATCCCGCAGCGGGACTCAAGTCGCCCAAAGTCTCGAAGACGTTGCCCCGTTTCCTGACGGTCGAACAGGCGTTTCGCGTCGTCGATGCGCCCGCAGACGATTCAAAGCGCGCAAAGCCCCTCCGTGCCCGCGACCAGGCGATTCTGGAGTTGCTCTATGGTTCCGGCGTGCGCTTGAGCGAGCTCGGCGCGCTCGACATGACCGACTGCGACCTGAAACAAGGTTGGGTTCGGGTGATGGGGAAGGGCGGCAAGGAACGAAGGGTGCCGCTCGGACGTGAATCGCGCGCGGCGGTCACCGCGTATCTCGCGGTTCGCGGGTCGCTTCGTGACAAACACGAGGGTCAGGACGATCGGGCGCTATGGCTCTCCAGGAACGGACGGCGCCTCGGCGTGCGTCAAATACAGAACGTAGTCCGACGGTACGGGGCGCTCGGGGCGGCCAGAGGCGACCTTCACCCCCATGCGCTTCGGCATAGCTGCGCGACACATCTACTCGATTCGGGAGCCGATCTCCGCGCAATCCAGGAGCTGCTCGGTCACGCCAGTCTGTCGACGACCCAACGGTATACCCACGTCAGCGTAGACCGGTTGATGGAGGTCTACGACCGGGCACATCCACTGGCGAAGAAGAAGCGCGGTTGACACCCCACCAGACCGTACTTAGGTTGCCGCGACCCCCCAATGGATCCAGCACAAACCCCCGTTTTCCGCTCGACCACCATCGTTGCGGTGCGTCGAAACGGCCAGGCCGCGATGGCCGGCGATGGCCAGGTCTCACTCGGCCAGACGGTCATGAAGGGCCAGGCCAAGAAGGTGCGCCGCATCGCCGATGGCAAAGTGCTTGCGGGCTTTGCCGGCGCGAGCGCGGACGCGTTCACCCTTCTCGAGCGATTCGAAGGCAAGCTCAAGGAGCACCGGGGCAGCTTGCAACGCGCCGCGGTCGAGCTCGCGAAGGACTGGCGCACCGATCGCTATCTCAGGCGGCTCGAGGCAATGCTGGTCGTGATGGACGGGAAGTCCACGCTCCTCATCAGCGGGACGGGTGATGTGATCGAGCCCGACGAGGGCGTCATCGCGATAGGCTCCGGTGGCTCATACGCGCTTGCGGCGGCCCGGGCACTGCTCCGGCACACCGAGCTCTCGGCTTCCGATACCGCCAAGCAGGCCCTAGAGATCGCCTCCGAGATCTGCGTCTATACCAATAGCGAGATCGTCGTCGAGGAAATCACATGACCGCTGGCAACTTCACCCCACGCGAAACGGTAGGCGAGCTCGACCGTTACATCATCGGTCAAGACAAAGCCAAGCGCGCGGTTGCGATCGCTCTGCGAAACCGATGGCGACGCCAACAGGTGCCCGAAGAGCTCCGCGATGAGATCGCGCCGCGCAACATCATCATGATCGGCCCCACCGGTGTCGGTAAAACGGAAATCGCCCGGCGGCTCGCGAAGCTGGCGCGGGCTCCGTTCGTCAAAGTGGAGGCATCGAAGTTCACCGAGGTAGGCTATGTCGGTCGCGACGTGGAATCGATGATTCGCGACCTCGTCGAAAACGCGATCCAGATCTGCCAAAAAGAGGCGATCGAGCAGGTAGAGACCAAGGCCGATGACATGGCCGAAGACCGCCTGGCTCGACTGCTCCTGGCCATGGAGAAGCGCGATGCGATGCCGGCGGCCGAACCGGCGCAGCCTCAGCAGCAGCAGTTTGGTCCTTTCACGTTTTCGCTTCAGCAACCGAAGGTATCACCCGAGCCCCACATCTCGCCAGATGAGGTCAGCGAGCTACGCAAGCGCATCCGGGCCGGCGAGCTGGACGAGCGCGAAGTCGAGCTCGACGTGGCCGATTCGGCGAATCCATTCATGACGATCTTCGGTGCCCAGGGAATGGAAGAGATGAACCTCAAGGACATGATGCAGCAGATGCCCGGCTTCCAGGGCCGCACCAAGCGACGCCGCGTGAAAGTCCCCGACGCGCTCAAGCTTCTCCGCGAACAGGAAGCGCAAAAACTGATCGATCAAGACAAGGTGCAGCGCGACGCGGTGCAGCGCACCGAGCAGGCGGGCATCGTCTTCCTCGACGAGATCGACAAAGTCGCCTCGCGTGACACGCGCGTTTCAGGACCGGATGTGTCACGCGAGGGTGTTCAACGCGATCTATTGCCGGTCGTGGAGGGTTCGACGGTCAGTACCAAGTACGGCGCCGTGAAGACGGACCACATCCTCTTCATCGCGGCGGGCGCCTTTCACGTCTCGAAGGTCGCAGACCTCATTCCGGAGCTGCAAGGCCGGTTCCCCATTCGTGTGGAGCTCGACTCGCTCGAGAAGGGCGACTTCGTCCGCATCCTAACGGAGCCGCAGAATGCGCTCACCAAGCAATACCAGGCGCTGATGGCGACCGAGGGCGTCACGCTCGAGTATCGCGAGGACGCGATCGAGCAGATCGCCGGCTACGCCGCCGAGGCAAATCTCCGCGCGGAAAACATCGGCGCGCGACGGCTCCACACGATCATGGAGGCGATGCTCGAAGAGCTTTCGTTCAATGCTTCAGAGCGTGGCGAGTCGACGTTCGTCGTGGACGCGGACTACGTGAAGTCGACCCTCGAGCCGATCCTCGCCGACGAAGACCTCGCCAGGTACATCCTCTAGCGTTCGTCGCGCCACTACCGTGACCGCAGAGGGGAGGGCGCTCATCTAACCTAAAAGCGTTATATGAGACCCCTTTCGCGCGTGGCGCTGGCGGCGTGGCTGCTCTTGGCGCCCGCGATTGCCAAAGCAAATCCAGAACCTACAGCCTACGACTCCCGCAGCGTCGGGTTGGGGCTGACGGGTGTGACCTATCTCGAGCGCCCCGCCGCTATCGCGATCAACCCCGCGAACCTGGAGGGCATCGAGAAGTTCTCCTTCACCTTTCTGTTCAACCCCCTGGTCGTGCTGCAGACAGCGCCGGTCGAGGGTCCGAACACGTCCCTCAGCTCGGGTGTGGGTTTTGGACCGTTGGGCTCGTTCTTCGTCGGTGGGCGGATCGCTCCGCGCGTCGTGCTCGGGTTCGGCGTCTACATCGAGACCGGCTACGGGTCGGGTTTCGATAACGTCGCCGATGTCGACGGAGCCGGGCAAAACGTCGAGCCAGAGAACCTCGAGGTGGTGTTCTTCGTGGGAGAGGCCGCGCTCGGGACCTCGATCCGCCTGAGCCGCAAGGTCAACATCGGAGTGGCGCTTCGCCTTCCCTTTTCGGTCCAGCAAGCGGACCTCTTCACCAACCTCGGTGCGGCGCTTGGTGGCGGTGTCCAGTACGGGAACGTCAAGAACGACCTGAGCGGCATCGGGTTCCCGTCGGGCCGGTTCGGCGTGACCTACAAGCCCAGCCAGCGTGTCACTCTGTCGGCTGCTTACCGCGCCTACTCCAAGATCTCGCTGACTGGCACCGCAAGAACCAATCTCACCGGGCTCGAGAATCTCAACGCCAAGTCGAGCTGGAACCTGCCGCACGCGATCCAGCTTGGCGGCGCGTTTCGCTTTCTGGACCACCGGTTGATGCTGGTGCTCGAGGGTCGTGCCCAGTTCCACGATGCAAGACGATCCGGAAACTCCGACCAGACTGTCGTCACCACCAATCCGAGCGACACAGGCACGTCGTTGGCGCCCCTCGTCATTCCTTTCAATTGGCGCAATGCCTACAGTGCGAAGGTGGGCCTCGAGTATAGCGCGAGCGATCTCATCGACCTGCGCGCCGGCCTCAATGCAGCGATCTCCGCCACGCGACGGGACTTCGCTCAGTACTTCACCCCCCCGCCTGGATTCAACGGCTTCGGCTCCATCGGAATCGGCTTCAAGTGGAAGAAGGTCGATCTCGACCTCGCCACCGCCGTCGCGTGGGGCGGAACGACCATCGGCGATGACGTCGCTCGTCCCGTTTCATACTTGGGCAATCAGTTCACCCTGTGTTCCGAAGATCAAGTCGTCCGAACGGGCTGCGCAGGGGACTACAAGGTGCTGACGTTCTGGGGTTCGATCAGCGTGACGTACCGCAAGTGACTTGAGACTCTTTGGGAGACCGTGCATGAAATTCAGATTCCTCATCCTACTCGCTAGCATCTCCGTCATGAGCTGTGCAGAACGGCCCGTGACCCTCGAGTGCGCGAGCCGAATGGATTGCGAGGACGGCAACAGCTGCACAGACAACCCATGCAATGAATCCGCTGCCGACCCGGTGGAATGGTTCTGCGAGGAACCCAGCGTGCTCGATGACGGTGCTCTGTGCGACCTCGACTTTGGTTCGGGCGCCCAAGATGGTTTTTGCAGCAGCGGGATCTGTGTCGCGGAGCAATGCACACCGGAAAACCAAGGCACTGCCTGCAATGATGAGAACGAATGCACGATCGACAGCTGTGACGTGTCCGGTGCGGAAAACGCCTGCGTGAACGACGGCGAGGCCGCCCTCGATGCGGCCTGTGACTTCGGCGGCGCGGGCGTCTGTGACGGGCAAGGCGTGTGCGGTGAATGCAACGATAACGCAGACTGCTCGGGCAGTGCCGACCGTCCTCTTTGCCGCACGGAGGTGAGCCCGCGTGTTTGCGTCGAATGCCTGGAGCAAGACGATTGCGACGGAAATCCAGGTGGTCCGAACTGCAACATCATTACCAAGCAGTGCGACATGGGATGTGACGACGACACCGAGTGCGCCTCTGAGCCCGGCCGTCCAAAGTGCTTCGTGCCCGGAAGTGGCTCGTTTGGCAGCTGCGTCGAGTGCATCACTTCGGCGGACTGTTCCGGCGCTACCCCGTTCTGCCTGGCGAACCAGTGCACCCAGCAGCCGACATTCCAGGGGGCGTTCACGCTCGATTGCGCCGCCCTTGGTGTGCTGCCGGTCAACAACATCTCGGTCATCGTGGAGGCGATTCCACAAGGCACGGTGACCGCGGGTGAACCGATCGACATCGAATTCCGGGTGGTCGAGACGTCGCTCACCTTGGCGTTGCTGCAGGCCTTTGCGGATAGCGATTGCTCACCGGATCCGGAGGAGGTCGCGCGCATTCTTCCCGATGGCGCGGAGAGCCCTCCGGGGACGTCACGGCTAGGTCAGGTGTCGCTCGCTGCTGCCTCGGGCGGAACGGGCAGCGCAGTGGCCAACACTCGTGCTCAAGACGTGGAGATCGACAATCCGTTGACGATCCCCGACCTCGCGACCGGAACCGGAACCTTCACACCCGCCCCAGGCGCGACAACGCTTTCGATCGGACTGGATGCGATCACGATGCATCTTCTGGCACCGGCCCAGGTGTGCGGTGTCTCGACACTGCTCGTGCCGGTGGAATGCCCATGCGCCGACCTTGCGTCGCCGCCGGCCATGTGCGGTCTCGGCGAGCCCGTCGGCACGATCGACATCACGGTCGAGAACTAGGGTCGTGAACCACGCTTGGTGACAGAGCATCTCTGGATGGATATGCTCCGGCGCCATGAGGCTGATGACCCTGATAGCGGTCGTGGTGTCACTGGCTTTCGCGGCCTGTGGCGACGCCACAGGGACGACTTCCTCATCCTACCCCGCGGCGATCTGCGCGAGCGCCAAGCAATATGCGGCCGGGGTCTACTGCCGGCGCGAGCTCGAGGCATGGGCTCGATGGGAGACCGCCCAAGACGCAACCGCGCGTGACGACTCGATTCAACAGGCCTTCGGCGATCTGCGCACCGCGTGGTCTGCAGCCGAGGCCGAAGCCGCCGACAACGGCGCCAACTGCGTCGAAGATGCGCTCACGTCAGCCGACGCTAGGACCATCGTCGATGAGGGCGCCGTGGCCCTCGTGGAATCGATCAACGATGGTCTCGAGCTCGGGCAGGCCGGAGACGCCAAGTGCGGAGCCGAGCTCCTGAACGCAGCAGCGGAAGGCTGTGGCGATCTGCTCGCCGCCGAAAGCAAGCACATCGCGGATCTCGAGGGCGATCGAGATGGCACTCGACTCGCCGCCGATAAGACCGATGCCCGAGCGACCTTCTCGCGTCGTTGGAAGCGCGAGACCTGTTCCACCAACGCTACCGAAGAGGCGACGCGTGCCAACATCGAGTCGCTCACCGACCGTGTCGTGCTCAATACGATCGTATCGCCGGCCCTGGATGGGTCAGCATTCACGATGATCTCCCCCACCGGGACGACCTCGTATCTCGGCAAGGAGCTCGAGCCCACGTGCCTAGATGGCTCGCCCTTTCATTTCTTCGGTAAGCGAGGCGCCACCAACAAACTGCTGATCTACTACCAGGGAGGCGGTGCGTGTTGGGAGAGCCTGACGTGTTCGATCCCCGTGTGCGATTCGACTGTCGAGCCCGATACGGAACGCGACAATCCGAATCTGCGTGAGAGCGGCTTTCTCGATCTCGACAACGAATCCAATCCGTTCCGCGATTGGCACACGGTCTTCGTCAACCATTGTGGTTGCGACATCCATTATGGCGATACGGCGCAGGACTACGACGGAGTCCAGGTAGAACACCGCGGGTTTCACAACGCGCGATATGCCGAGAGGTGGGCGCGCGAGCATTTCTTGAACCCGGAAGTGGTCTTCGTTGCAGGTTCGAGCGCCGGTGCATATGGGGCTGTGTTCCACGCAGCGTTACTGCACGGCGTTTGGCCTGCCTCGCAGTTCCACGTTTTGGCGGACGCGGGCAACGGTGTCATCACCCGAGATTTCCTCCAGGACGAGCTGACCAACTGGAACTTCGACCCCAATCTTCCGGATGTCCCCGGGGTTGCGGAGGCAATCACTTCGGGAGAGGGAATCCCCGCCTACATGGAGGCCGTAGCGACCCGGTTCCCAGAAACGAACTGGGCTCACTACACAGCGGCCTACGATGGAAGCTCGGGTGGCCAAAGCGGCTTCTACAACGTGATGCTGAACGACGACGATCCCATAGCCACGCTGGCTTGGTGGGAGGCAAGCTGTGCCTTCAATGAGCAGATGCGCATCCAGGCGAGGGAGACCTTCAACACGGTGCCATCGAACTATCGGTACTACATTGGCACCGGGTCACAGCACACGATGTGGGGAAACGATAAGGTGTTCTTCGACACCACGGGCGGGGTTCCCACGCTCGTCGACTGGATCAACGCAATGCTGGACAGCGGCCCCACCGCGCGTGACCCGGCGTGGGTGAATGTGGAATGCACCAATTGCGGGCTCACGTTACCCGACGACCCGTTGCCTGAGCCGGTTCAGGACCCGTTCGTGCAGCAGGGTGACGACATCGTCATCGTCTGCGAGTAGATCGTGGTCGAATCGTTGCGACCCAATCCCGTTTGCGGATACCCTCCCTGAGTGGCGCAACCGCCTGAAATAGCCCCACCGCCGAACGGCGTCAGCCTCAAGTTCGATGTATCGATGTGGCCGGTCGTTCTCGTTACGATGCCCGCAACGACCCGCGACGCCGACATCGACTTTCTGAGGGATTCCTACGTGCCTGTTCATGCGGCGTCCATACGCCACATCTTGATCGTCGATACCACCACGATCGTGACGATTCCGAATGCGCGGCTTCGCCGACGCTTGAAGGACTTCGAGGCCACAAGGCGTTCCATCATCCAGCGCACGAATATCGGCAGCGCGATCGTGATCTCCAAGGCTGTCGTTCGCGGCGCGTACACGGCGCTCCGGTGGATCTCGCCGCCGACTACGCCAAGCAGGGCTTTCCCAAAACTCAGTGAGGCCGCTCGGTGGTGTATCGAGGGTCTAAAGGCCGAGGGACAAGAAGCGCCCGAGGGAGCCTACGTCATGGCAGGCATGCGGAAGGCCATCTAGTCACGAGATGCGCCTAGCGCGTGATCTCGGTACCGATGCCCTTGTCGGTGAAGATCTCTAGAAGGACTGCGTGCTTCATCCTGCCATCGATGACATGCGCTTTCTTGACGCCGCCAGCCAATGCCCCAAGCGCGCACTCGACCTTGGGAATCATCCCGCCATCGATGACGCCTTTTTCTTTGAGGGCTTCAATCTCGCCCGCGCTGAGCGAGCTTGCCACTTCACCATTGGCTCCGCGAACGCCCTCGATATCTGTCAGGATGAGGAACTTCCGCGCGACTAGTGCTTCCGCGACCTTGCCCGCAACCGAGTCGGCGTTGACGTTGAGCGACCCCCCATGTTCATCGATTGCGATGGGGGCGATGACGGGGATGAAGCCGGTGTCGATCAGCCGCCGAATCACGTCTGGATTGACGTGCTTGACCTCGCCAACTCGACCAGGATCGACCATCTTGCCGTCGCGGGTTTTCATCTGGTCGATCTTGGCCGCGCGGAGAAAGGCATCGTCTTTGCCGGTGAGTCCGACTGCCCTTCCGCCGTGATTGGCGATCAGCGCGACGATCTCGGAGTTGATCTTGCCCCCGAGGACCATCTCGACCACATCCATAGTTCGCTCGTCGGTGACGCGCAGGCCCTGCAATCGCTCGGACACGACGCCCATCGCCTTGAGCATGTCGTCGATCTGCGGCCCACCCCCGTGAACGACCACGGGGTGTACGCCGACGTATTTCATCAACACCACGTCGCGCGCAAAGCTGTTGCGAAGCTCGGGGTCGACCATCGCGTTGCCGCCGTACTTGATGACGAAGGTCTCCCCGTGGAAGCGCCGAATGTACGGAAGCGCCTCGTGAAGCACGGCTGCCTTGTCGATGAACTCTTGCATGGCGCCAGCTGTATAGCAGATCGCCGATTCCGGCTCGACGCCCGGGCCAGAAGCGAGTAATTCGCGCCAATGGCCAGTCAGGATCAAATGCTGGAGACCGCCAAAGAGTTCCAGCTCGGCAACTACGTACCGGCGCCCTTCGTCCTCACTGAGGGCCGTGGCTGCCGTGTGCGCGATGCTGATGGACGGGAGTACCTCGATTTGTCGGCGGGGATTTCCGTGCTTTCCGTTGGCCACAGCCATCCAAAGCTGGCCAGCGCCATCGCAGAGCAGGCCGCCCGGCTCATGCACGTGTCGAACCTCTTCTACAACGAACGTGCCATCGAGCTTGCAGCGGCAATCTGCGCGCGTACGCCGTTTACGAAGGTCTATTTTGGCAATAGTGGCTCCGAGGCCAACGAGGCACTGCTCAAACTCGCACGTCGATATCATTACGACCGCGGCGACACTGATCGCACCGAGTTCGTGGCAGCGAAGCATAGCTTTCACGGTCGAACCATGGGCTCGCTCTCGGTGACCGGGCAGCTGAAGTACCACAAGGGCATGGCACCGCTCGTGCCTGGTGTAACGTTCATCGACTTCAACGATCTCGAGGGGCTTCGAAGCGCAGTGACAGAACGAACGGCTGCGGTCATCTTGGAACCGATCCAAGCTGAAGGTGGAATCTTCGTCGCCGAGGAGATCTTCCTCAAAGGCGCCCGGGACATCTGCAATGACCGAGGGGCGCTGCTGCTATTCGACGAAGTGCAGACGGGGTACGGACGCACCGGTCGCTTCCTCGCGCAAGAGTGGTTCGATGTATTGCCGGACGCTTGTGCATTGGCCAAAGGCATCGGTGGCGGCTTTCCGCTCAGTGCCATGGCGGTCACTGAAACGGTCGAGAAGGGATTGCCGCCAAGCAGCCACGCGAGCACGTTCGGAGGCAACCCTCTTGCATGCGCAGCCGGGCTTGCGGTTTTGGAGATCTTCGACGACGAAAAGCTCGTCGAGAACGCCGACACACTCGGTTCTTACCTTGCGGGCCGGCTCGAGACCTTGAAGGGAATGCTCCCGAGTGTGAGCGAGGTGCGCGGGCTAGGCCTTCTGCGAGGCATCGTGTTCGAGGCCCATGTGGATCCGGTGGCCACGCTCGGTGAGGTCCGAGCTCGCGGCGTGCTTTGCACGTTGGCGGGTGGGACGGTCCTGCGAATCTCGCCTGCGCTCAACGTCACTCGAGAAGAGCTCGACGAGGGCCTCGAGGTCATCGCTGCGGTGCTGGAGAACCCCCCGAGGAAATCGTCGTGACTCGGCATCTCACGACCCTCGCCGACCTGAGCCCCGGGGAGCTGATCGAAGTGCTCGACCGAGCCGAGCAGCTCAAGCGACTCCGAGGTACCAAGGAACACCCTCGACCGCTTGCGGGCAAGTCGGTGGCCGTGCTGCTCGAGAAGTCTTCGACCCGAACGCGACTTTCATTCGAAGTCGGCATCTACGAGTTGGGCGGGTTACCGGCCACGCTGATCTCCAAGGATACCCAGCTCGACCGCGGGGAGCCCATCGAGGACACGGCGCGCTTGCTGAGCCGATACGTGAACGGGGTGGTCTTTCGTACCTTTGGTCACGAGCGCATCGACACGCTCGCCGCTCACGCAACCATCCCTGTCATCAACGGTCTGTCCGATGCATTCCACCCATGTCAGGTCCTCGCCGATCTGATGACGATCCGCGAAGAGACAGGTGGCCAGCTCGAGGGCATCCGGGTGGCCTGGGTCGGTGACGGAAACAACATGGCCCATTCGTGGATCCTCGCAGCGGGACTGACCGGGCTCGACCTCACGCTGGCGTGCCCGTCACAGCACCGGCCCGCCGATGCCGTGCTCGAGCAGGGACGGACACTTGGCGCAGGAAACATCACCATGGTGGACGATCCGGAAGAGGCGATTCCCAACGCCGACGTGGTCACCACAGATGTATGGGCGAGCATGGGTCAGGAAGACGAAGCCGACGAACGACGCGAAGCGTTCGATGGGTTCATCGTCGATGAGCAAGCCATGAGCACTGCCAAGCCAACGGCGATCTTTCTTCACTGCCTGCCGGCGCATCGCGGGGAGGAAGTGAGCGCCGCCGTAATCGACGGCGCCCAGTCCCGAGTATGGGACGAGGCCGAAAACCGGCTGCACGTGCAAAAGGCCTTATTGGAACGGTTGATTGGGTGAAGCCGGGCTCATGGGGACCGCCGGTCCTATGATAGGCTGATCGCGGAAGGCATCGCTTTGCAGGGGGAGAACGAAGAGATTCCGTCGCTCGTCGAGGGAACCGATCTCGCGTCGATGGACTTGGGGCCGCAGGAGGCGTTTGTGCTCTCGTGTATCGATGGCGTTCTCGGCGTGGCTGACTTGGCCGACCTCGTGGGTCTGCCCCCGGGCTCGGTGCGGAGTGCACTCGATAAGCTCACCGAGCTTGGCCTGGTCCGGTGGGCTCCTGCGCCCGGCTCGAGCGCGCCGCTCTACAGCCAGGCGGAGCTCGACGAAGACGTCGACCTCGACCAAGACCTACGCAAGCGCGTCCTGGACACCTATCATCGCGCCGACGACATCACGCACTACGAGGTGCTCGGCCTACCACACGACGCCGATCGAGTGCAGATCAGGCAAGCGTACTTTCAGCTTTCGAAGGTATTTCACCCCGACACGCTGTACGGCAAGAGGCTCGGCTCTTACAAACCAAAGATGGAGGTCGTTTTCAGAAAGCTGACCGATGCGTACGAGGTCTTGGGAAAGAAGCAGAAGCGCGAGGGTTACGATCGCTACCTTGCAAGCCAGGAGCTGTTGCGCAGCGCCGAGCAAGAGCTCTCCCGCGGTGAACGAAAAGCCCAGGCGATCAAGCGTGCGGTAGAGCAAGGGGTCTCGATCCCGTCTGCAGCGCCCGAGGTCGGACCCGGACCGGAGCCAGAGTCCGCCCGGCCGGCTGCAGAGTCGCCGCCTCCGGCTGAGAAACCACTCTCTGCCAAAGAGCGACGCCTGCAACGAAAGCGCGACTTGCTCTTGGTTCGTTTGAAAGGGGCCGCCACGAAGCTTCCAGCCGAACGCTTCGCCCCGGAAAAACTGGCAAGGAGCCCGGCGGAAGAGCGCAAAGATGCGCTGCGCAAGCTCACGGCGAGCCTCAAGCGAACAGCGGAGTTCACCGGCGGGATTGATCGCATCCAAAAGCATCTCATGAGTGCAAAAGTCGCTGAGGCCGATGACGACCTGGCGAAGGCCGCAAGCGCGTTGCGCATGGCGCTTGCGCTCGCACCGGATAGACCGGATATCCTGTCCGAGTACCGGCGCATCAACGGCACGCTGCAGGCAGACTTGCTCAAGACCCACAAAGCGCAGGCCGAGTACGAAGAAGAATCCAAAATGTGGGCCGCAGCGGCGATCTCCTGGGCCAAGGTTGCGGAGGGGGCCCCGGACGATCCCGTCCCGCCCCGGCGTGTGGCCACAGCGCTATGGAAGGCGACCGGCGACCTCAAGACCGCACGCGCCTACGCGCAGAGAGCCATCGAGCTGGCACCGAACCACACCGAAACCCGCGTCCTGTTGGCGCAAATCTACCTGGCTGCCAATATGGGGAACAGCGCACTAAAGGAGCTGGAGGCGGTCATGGAGCAGGAGCCGCGTAATCAAGCGGCGAACAATCTTCTGGCCAAGATTCGGGGGAAGTGACAAGAACAGGAGCCAAGCTTCGGGGTATTCATGGATAGGGTCATTGGAATCGACTTAGGGACTTTCAACTCCTGCGTAGCCGTGGTGGAGAGCGGGACCCCAGTCGTGATAGCCAACCGTGGCGGGTACAAGGTGACACCCTCGATGGTTGCCGTTACCGAAGCGGGTAAGCGATTGGTCGGTCACATCGCCAAGCGGCAGGCAGTGACCAACGCGGAGAACACGGTCTACGCCGCCAAGCGACTCATCGGCCGCAAGTGGGAGAGCCCCCAAGTCAAGAACGCCATCCAGACCTCGCCGTTTCATATCGTCGAAGGACCCCATGGCGACGTCCGCATCAAGATGCGGGACAAGGTCTACAGCGTGCCCGAGGTCAGCGCGATGATTCTTCAAGAGATGAAGATGATCGCGGAGGACTACTTGGGTGAAGAGGTAGCCAAGGCTGTCGTCACCGTCCCTGCCTACTTCAACGACAACCAGCGGCAAGCCACCAAAGACGCCGGGACGATCGCAGGGCTCGAGGTGATACGCATCATCAACGAGCCGACCTCGGCAGCATTGGCGTATGGCTTCGGTAAGAACATCGACCGCACGGTAGCGGTATTCGATCTAGGGGGCGGCACCTTCGACATCTCCATTCTGGAGATTTCCAGCACTGGGGTGTTCAAGGTGATCAGTACCGCGGGCGACACCTTTCTCGGAGGCGAGGATTTCGATCAACGCGTCATCGACTGGCTCGTCGACGACTTCCAGCGCGAGCACGACATCGACCTTCGGCAAGACCGGATGGCTTTGCAGCGCCTCAAAGACGCGGCTGAGAAGGCGAAATGTGAGCTTTCGGCGTCTTCGGAGGCCGAGATCAACCTGCCATTCATCATTTCCAGTGCTCGCAACGAGGCTCTTCACCTGCAGCGTATCCTCACACGGGAACAGCTCGAGGAGCTCACCGGCGATCTCGTCGAGCGCACCATCCAGATCGCCGAAGCGACTCTCAAGGAGGCCGGCGTCGAGAAGAACGAGATCGAGGACTTCATTCTCGTTGGTGGCATGACCCGGATGCCACGAGTTCAGCACGGCGTGTCTTCTTTTTTCGGTCGTGATCCGTGCAAGGGCGTTCACCCGGACGAGGTCGTTGGCTTAGGCGCGGCGATTCAGGGTTCGGCGTTGGTCGACGATTCGCCCGAGATGGACATGGTGTTGCTCGATGTCACGCCACACACCTTGGGCATCATGGTCGTGGGCGGCTACTTCGAGGAGCTCATTCCGCAAAACACAACGGTGCCTACATCGCGGAGCAAGCCGTTTACCACCGTCCGGGACAATCAAACGGCCGTGAAGATCCTGGTTCTTCAGGGGGAGTCTCAACGTGCCGAGGACAACGAGCTACTGGGAGAGTTCATCTTGGGCGGTCTTCGGCGCGCCAAAGCTGGTGAAGTAGAGGTCGAGGTGACCTTCGAGATCAACGCGGACGGCATCGTGAGTGTTCACGCCAAGGACGTGGAGACGGGCAAGGAGCAGTCGATCACCGTGACTGCGAGCAGCGGACTCACGCAGGACGAAATCGAAGAGATGATGACCAGCGCCGAGGAGTACGCCATGGGCCGGCGCGATGACGAAGAAGTCGAACAGACCAAGCAAGAAGCCGAGACATTGATCGCCGAAATCGAGCGGCTCTTTCCAGAGGTGGAGGCGGTCGTCGCGGGCAGCGACTTCGGCAAAGACGCCATCGACAAGGCGCGCGTGGTCGTCGATCGTGCACGAGAGCTCATCGATCGTGGCGAGATGGAAGGCCTCAAGTCCGAAATCGAGGCACTCGCACGAACCCAACGCATGTTCAAGGGTGTGGTGGGCAAAACGGCCTAGGGGGGGCTTTGGCAGATCAAGAAAACAGGCAGAGCTCGTTGCCCCCGGCGATCCTATCGGAAGACGGGGGATTGGATCTAACCGGGGACGGATTCGGCGTGGCCGAGCCCTCTCCGCCGTCGCCTGAAGAGTCCCAGGCCGCCGACGCCTGGGCCGCCGATCGGGAACGCCGGGCGACGATTGGGCCTCCCAGCACGAAGCCGCCCCCTTCACGTGCGACGATGCCTGCGCCGCCCGGGCTGATCAGCGAGCTCATGACGCAAGCCGGTGGCGGCCAACCGAGCGACCGGCCCACCCTGACGGTGCCAAACGAAGACGACCCACTGCGAGACGTCGCGGACCGCTATGCTCTGGGCGACTACCTCGCCGCGCTTCGCGGGGCTGAGCTCGAGCTCGGCCGCAATCCCGACAACGAGCAGGCGCAATACTACGTCGAGAACAGTCGAGCCTATCTGGAACAGCAGTACGCTTCTAGAATCGGCTCGCTCGACCGGATCTTCGTTCTAGCGGTCCCGCCCGCGGAGGTACGCTGGCTCGGTCTCGATCATCAGGCTGAGATCCTGCTCGCATTGATGAACGGGAAGCGCTCGGTCGAACAGGTTATCGAGATGTCCGCGATGGACCGGCTCGACGCGCTCAAGACGTACGGCGACCTCCTCGACTCGGGCGCGATCGAGCAAGTCGCCTAA
>CAJIBX010000149.1_pt1 | contig 27524 bp, 18 predicted proteins | sample 9199471 | NCBI WGS metagenome assembly CAJIBX01 (sample SAMEA7708317, study PRJEB35096) | sediment metagenome | biome: marine neritic benthic zone biome [ENVO:01000025]; feature: sediment [ENVO:00002007]; material: shallow marine sediment [ENVO:03000034] sea grass bed [ENVO_01000059] ...
CCTTCATGAAGTCGGTCGGGTTCGACGCGATCGAGATCCACTTCGGCCACGGCTACGGAATTAGCCAGTTCATCAGCCCGAAGACCAACAAACGAAAAGACGAGTACGGTGGCACGCTTCAAAACCGAATGCGCTTTGCGCTCGAAGTCCTTGCGGCTGTGCGCGAAGCGGTTGGCGACGCCTATCCCTTGCTCGGCAAGATCAGCATGACGGACGGCGTCCCTGGGGGCGTCACCTACGAGGACTCCATCGAGATCGCTGCGATGCTCGAAGCCGGGAGCCTCGACGTGATCATCTGCAGCGGTGGGACGAGCAGCATGAACCCCATGCTCCTCTTTCGCGGAGACAGCCTCGCGCCTGGGCTCATCAAGCACGAAAAGAACTTCATGATGAAAATGGGGATCAAGCTCGCCGGGTCCACGTTCTTCAAAAACTACCCGTACGAAGAGACCTATTTTTTCGAGCCCGCAATGCGCATTCGCGACCGGGTCCAGTGCGGCGTCTGCTACATCGGTGGGGTCTGCACCAATGACAGCATTCGCAAAGTGATGGCGGCCGGCTTTGACTTCATCCAGCTCGGTCGCGCGCTGATCTTCGACCCCGACTTGCCCAAGCGAGCCCAGACCAAGCCTGACTATGTAAACGGCTGCAGCCATTGCAACCAATGCGCGACGTTGATCGAAGCGCCGGGCGGCGTGTACTGCGTGGAACGTCCCAATAATTTCGCGTAGCCTCTTGGGCTCGGTCTCGGTCTCGGTTTACTCCCTGCCGGTGGTCCGAAGGTGCTCCACCATCTTCCGCGCCGCTCCGCCGCGGTGACTGATCGCGTGCTTCTCCGCGGGTGGGAGCTCTGCCATGTGCCGCGTCTCGCCGCGAGGGATGAATAGCGGGTCGTATCCAAAGCCGCCCTCCCCCTTCGGAGCCAAAGCGATCTCGCCCTCGCAGACCCCCTCGGTGACCGCGAGTTCCCGCCCGTCGGCGTCCACCCACGCTAGGACGCACCGAAACCGCGCCGAACGATCCCTAGCGCCATCTAGTTTCCTCAAGAGCTTTTGATTGTTGGCTTTGTCCGTCGCGTCTTCGCCGGCGTAGCGAGCGGAGTAGACCCCGGGCTCGCCCCCCAAAGCGTCGACCTCGATGCCGCTATCATCAGCGAGCGCGGGCAAACCGACCGCTTGTGCGATCTCGATCGCCTTCTTCAAGGCGTTGCCCCGGAAGGTATCTCGATCCTCGACCACGTCGAGCTCGCACCCTACGTCGTCGAGCGATACCAATTCGAGACCAGGCACGTCCGCAAACAGCCGGCGAAACTCGCCGAGCTTCCCGCGGTTGTGGGTGGCAACGACGACTTTCATCGGCAAGCCTCGCGCTCCCTCAGTCGCAAAGACGGTCGAGGTCGATGTCGAGCTGCGCCAACGCCTTCATCTGCTGCTGCACCAGAGTCGGCATCGCCGTGAGCGCCAAGTCGAGCATGGAATCCAACTGCTCACGGGCGATGGGCACGCCTTCCGCGGTGCCCTGCACCTCCACGAGCTTGCCGCCAGCCGTGCCGACGACATTCAAATCGACCTCCGCATCGCGGTCCTCTTCGTAACAAAGGTCGAGCAGTGCGACGTCCGCCAGCAAGCCGACACTGATCGCGGCGATCGGCTCGCGAAGCACCCCCGGCTCGACCAATCCGCGCCTGCGCAGCAGATCGAGCGCCATGATCAGACCCACCGTTCCTCCGGTGATCGCGGCGGTGCGGGTCCCACCGTCTGCGTCCAGCACGTCGCAGTCGACGGTGATCATCCGTTCGCCGAGTCGCTCCATGTCGACTGCGGCTCGCAGCGAGCGGCCGATCAATCGCTGGATCTCGGACGAGCGCCCGTCGATACGGCCTTGCCTCCCCTCGCGTTTCTTTCGATCGGGGTTTGCCCGTGGATGCATCGCGTACTCTGCGGTGAGCCATCCGCGGCCGCTCTCGCGCATCCAGTCCGGAACACCGTTACTGACCGACACGCTGACGAGCACGGTGGTCTTGCCACTCCGATACAGGAGCGATCCTTCCGGGAAGCGCTGCACCTTCGTCTCGATTTCAATCGGTCTCAGGACGTCGGCTGCGCGTCCATCCGTTCTCGTCATCCAGCCCTCCGCACGGCGGAGCCACTACCCGTTTGGGTCGCCGCCGGCAACCAGATCTCGAAGGTCGTACCCTGAGGATGTCGCGCCTTGCAGGCGATCGTGCCGCCGTGGGCCACGACGATTTGCTGCGTCAGCGGGAGCCCCAAGCCCGTTCCACGCTCCTTGGTCGTGTAAAACAGATCGAAGACACGATCCCGATCCTCGGCATCGATCCCGGCGCCCGCGTCGTGAACCTGAATCCGCACCCCGCCGTCGTATCGCGTCGCTTCGAGCCTGGCGATTCCGCCCTCTGGCATGGCCTCTCGTGCGTTGCGCAAGAGGTTCAACAGCGCCTGACGGAGCTGTGGCTCATCGATCGCAACCGACGGCAAGTGCGAATCTATCGTCACGCGAAGCTCGACCTTGGCCGCATCCATCTCACGCCGAACGAAATCGGCAGCGGACTCGAGCAGATCGGTTGGATCGTCGATCGATAGATCAGGCTCGGGCAACCGCGCCAGGCGCAGGTACTCCTCGGTGATGTTCTCAAGACGGTCGAGCTCTTGCTGAATCGATCGCACCAGGGCGCGTGCCTCCTCGGTCGGCTCTCCGATCTCGTCGACCAGCATGTCGACATTGAGCCCGATGCTCGACAATGGGTTGCGTACCTCATGCGTAACATGCGCCGCCATACGTCCGATCGAAGCGAGGCGCTCGGTGTGGATCAGCCGAGTCTTGGTCGCGGCCTCCTCCGTTACGTCGTCCGTCACGATCAGCACGGCGCGGCGCTCGCTGGTTTCGTCCTCCCCGTCGCCAAAGGGCGTCACCAGCACATCGACGAGCCGCTCCGTAAAACCGGTCATCCGCTCTCCCTCGATGAACACAGCTTCGCCCCCCGTAGCCACCTGCTCGACCGCCTCCTCTAGCCCGGCCAGTCGCCGATACAGAGGGCTTTCCGAGATCCGTTTCCCGACATCGGTGGTGCCGAGCCCCAGCATGCTCTCCGCGGCCGGATTGATGCTGCGCACCGCCAGGTCGGGAGCCACGACGACGACCGCAGCCCGGAGGCCCGCGACGATCTGCACCTGCATCTTCTGCAGGCGCTGCTCGGCGAGCGCGGCCTCCCTCAGGCGCGCGTCTCGCGCAGCGAGCGCTTCGACCATGCGCTCGAACTCGGCGACGAGCTGACCGAGCTCGTCATCACGCGTGACTTTCACCGCGCTCGAGAGGTCGCCGCGCGCCACGGCCTTTACCCGTTTGTGCAGGAGCGGAAGCGGCCGCAGGATACTCTGTGACCAGAGCGTCACGGCGATCCCGACGATCAACGCCAGCAGGCCCAATAACGCAAAGAGCAGAGTCGCACGTTTTTGTTGCGCGGCGGCTTGGGCGCTGGTCGACGAGATCTGTTCCTGGGTCTCTTTCCACCCGCGTCGGTAGTACCGCTGAATACGCTGCTCCTCGTTGCGCAGTCCCTGGAAGAGAGCCTCGGTCTCTTCGCCCTCACCTCGCTCGAGCGCGTCGAAGAACGCGTCGTAACGTGTTTCGCCTTCCTCATAGGCAACCGCGATCTTATCGAGGGTCTCGCGGACCGATTGGAGCGGCACCGGGTCTCCCATCTCCGCAGCGAGCGATTCAGCCCGATCGAGCCCCTCGTACGCACGACGAAGGGTGGTGGGCCGAATGCGAAGCGCGGCGCGCAGCCAAGTGCGGGCGGGGCCGGCTTGCGGATTCTCCGCGGCTCGCTCGAGCAAGGTGGCGTAAAGCTCTTGGGTCGCCTTGGCCTCACCCAACGTGAGCGCGAGCGGAATGTAGCCCTCCTCGAGCAGGTGCAGCGTACGCCCGGCGCGGCTGTGCTGAACCAGGCTGACCACCGCCACCGACCCGAAGGCCAGAAGGACCACCACGAACCCGAGGACGATCCGACTGGGGATGGTCAGTCTAGACTGCCGCACCATAGGGCAAGCCTAGTACTTGAGGCCCAAACTGGCGAGAAAGGGAATCAGTCCTCGTAGCCGAGGCAAATGTGCGTGTAGTTGAGCGCCTGCGGAATCACCGCTTCGCCCGGCGCCGTGATCGTGAGCGAGTGAATCTCGCCCGAAATCAGCGCGCTGATATCGAGTGTGCCGGAGCCCGGTCCGATGGTCGGCGACGCCGTCCCAAGGGAGCTGCCTTCGACGTCTTCCGCGGAGATGTCGAGCGTCGTCGACGAACCAATGCCCAGACCGTACTCGAGCGTCACGCTGGTCGCGCCTTCCGCGTCGCCAAGCGTCGTACCGCTGGTCTGGAAGATCTCGAACGTCATCGCCTCGTCAGCACCGCCGTCGACGGCTCCTTCAATGCTGGTGTCGGGACCGAGCGGTTTAGTCCCCATGCCGACGGCCACGTCTGCGCCCAGGACCGTCGATCCGCCTGCGGGCGTCACCTTGAGACCGGAAGCGGGGAACTCGAACTCCGAAGCGCCTAGAATGCCGATCACCACCTTGAGTGAAACGGCCTGTGGTGAATTCGGATCGCCCGGGCAGTCCAGGATGCACCCACCACCATCGGCACCCATGACGTACCCCTCGGCGCATTCGTCGCAGAACTCACCGTCGTAGCCTTCCTCGCATGAGCAGGTGAAGCTACCGGCCGAGTTGTCGCACGAGCTCGTGCCCTCCGGGCTGCACGGCCCAAGACCTGCATCCGGGGTGCATTCGTTGATGTCCTCGTCGCAGTCCATCCCCATCCAACCGCCATCGGCTGCATCGCAGTCGCATTCGTAACTGCCGGGGTTGTTCGCGCACGTGCTGCCATTGGCACACGGTCCGACACCGCCATCGCATTCGTCGATGTCTTCGTCGCACGTGTCGCCCACATACCCGGTCTCGTCGCAATCACACGAGGCGCCACCGTCGGTTTCTTCACAGACACCGCCGTTCTCGCAGTCGCCTGCGGGTATGCAGGTTTCCCCGGCATCGCCGGCGTCCGTCCCGGCGTCTTCGCCGGCGTCCGTCCCGGCGTCTTCGCCGCCGTCCGTGCCGGCGTCTTGGCCAGCATCGAGGCCGACGGGCAGCCCGGAATTATTACACTTGGCGTCGGCGCCCATGATGCACAGGCCGCCGACCAATAGAAAACTGACTAGAACTCGATGTCCCCACCCCATAATGCGCACCACCCTATCAAGATCGCGCTTGCCCGCCAAGAATCAGTGTAGCCCCCCGATCGTCATCACCGCCAGTCCGACTCGAGTGCGACCCCCACGTACCTGACCTTAGTTGACCTGCGGCTGTGGGGTCGAGCGAATCTGACGGCCTTTCCTTAAACTGTGTTCGATAGCGGCGCGAACGAAGGTCGTGAAGAGCGGGTGCGGCTGGTGTGGCTTGCTTTTGAACTCGGGGTGGAACTGGCAGCCGATGAAATGGGGATGACCCGGAAGTTCTATCATTTCGACCAGATGCTCGTCCGGCGATAGCCCGCTCAGCACCAGGCCGGCCTGCTCGAGGAGCTTCCGATACTGATTGCTGACCTCATATCGGTGGCGATGCCGCTCACTGATCTGATCGGTTCCGTAGATCTTGGCCGCGACCGAGCCCGAGGCGAGCTTGCACGGATAGGCGCCGAGGCGCATCGTCGCGCCCTTGTCCTTGATGCCGCGTTGGTCGGGCATGATGTCGACCACGAGATGTGGCGCGTCGGGGTCGAACTCGCCACTGTTCGCGTTTTCGAGACCGCACACGTTACGGGCGTACTCGATCACGGCCATCTGCAGTCCGAGACAAATCCCAAAGAAGGGGATCTTGTGCTCGCGCGCATATTGGATGGCGCGGATTTTACCCTCGGTCCCGCGGTCCCCAAAGCCGCCGGGAACCAGGATGGCATCGTGCTGACTCAGTCGAGCCTCGAGATCGCCTTCTTCCAGCTCCTCGCTGTCTACGTAATCGAGCTCCAATTGGACGTCGCACTCGAGCGCACCATGGACCAGCGCCTCGTGAAGCGACTTGTAGGAGTCCGGCAAGTGTACGTACTTGCCTACGAGCGCAATCGACACTGTGCCGCGAGTTGGGCTCTCGCACTTGTCGACTGTGCGGCGCCAGATGGAGAGATCGGGCTCGCGCGCCCAGATGTTCAAGCGCTCGACGAGCAACCGATCGAGCCCTTGGCTGTGCAACGTGAGCGGCAGCTGATAGATCACGTCGACATCCGGAGCGGCGATCACGGCTTCGACTGGGACATTGCAGAAGTGGGCGATCTTCTCTTTGAGGGGGCGCGGAAGCTCACGGTCGGCCCTGCAGAGTAGGATTTCAGGCTGGATTCCAAGGCCGAGCAGCTCCTTGACCGAGTGCTGGGTCGGCTTGGTCTTGAGCTCGCCCGCCGCCGCAATGTGGGGCACCAGGGTGACGTGAACCGACACACTGTCCTGGGGGCCCAGCTCGACCTTCATCTGACGAACCGCCTCGAGGAAAGGTAGCGATTCGATGTCGCCGACCGTCCCCCCGATCTCGACGATCGCGACATCGACGGTGCGCGTGGCTTCCCGAACACGCGTCTTGATCTCGTCGGTAATGTGCGGGATGACCTGGATGGTTGCACCGAGATACTCGCCCCGCCGCTCCTTCGAGATCACCGAATCGTAGATGCGACCCGTCGTGAAGTTGTTGGCGCGGGTCATGGTCGCCTGGGTGAAGCGCTCGTAATGGCCGAGATCCAGATCTGTCTCGGCGCCATCGTCGGTGACGAACACTTCCCCGTGTTGGTAGGGTGACATCGTGCCGGGGTCGACGTTGATGTACGGATCCAACTTGATGTTGGTGACCTTGAGTCCGCGCGCTTCCATCAATGCGCCCATCGACGCGGCGGCGAGACCTTTTCCTATGGAGCTGACAACTCCCCCTGTGACGAAGATGAACTTGGTGTGACGCGCGTTCATCTGGGAGCTCCCAGTAGATGCACGGGGGCTATCGACCCCGCCCATCGGGACCGAACATAGGGGGCACGACACACTGTGTCAACGCACGCTTCGCGACGGACGACTGTGAGGTGTCACACACAAACACGCGAGCATCGGCCGGTCTCCAACCGTTTCGAGCCCTTGCGACCGGCGGTCCGAACGATGGCGGGGCCTTAATCCTTTCGTGTGAGCCTGTCGAGCAGTCTGGCCCGTGTGGCTCCCTTGGTGCCGAAGCGGTTGCGAAGTTGCGCGGCGACCTCCTCCAACTTGTGGCGACGTTCGCGGTCCTCGTCCGGGAAGAGGCTCGGCTCCGGCTCGGCTTCGAGCCCGGAAACGGACACCCCGGTCAACCGGATACCGCGTCCTACGTCGGAGAACTTCCGAAGCAGACGCTTGGCTTCATCGTAGAGCGCATCGGGATCGGCCACCGGCTCCGCAAATGCCGACTGCCGAGTACGAATCGCATGGTCCCCGTACTTGATCTTCACCGTCATCGTGCGCGCCCACAAACCTTTGTGCACGAGACGATCGGCAACGCGAATGCACTGTTCGAGGATAGGCACCTCGAGCGCCTCGAACGAGCGCAGATCCTTTTCGAACGTTTCTTCGCTTCCGAGGCTCTTGGGCGCCACTTCGCAAACCACGGGTCGGTCATCTATGCCGCGAGCGAGCTTTTGGGCAACCGGCCCCCAACTCCCGAGCAGCAACTCCAGCGTCTGGATGTCTGCGTTTGCGAGATCACCGATGGTTCCGAAACCCGCCGACTCGAGCCGGCGCCTCGCTTTGGGGCCTACCCGCCACATGCGTCGCAATGGCAACCCTGCCAGAAACGTCTCGACTCGAGCGGGCTCGACGATTGTCAGTCCATCGGGCTTGCCGTAGTCGCTCGCGATCTTGGCGACGAACTTGCACGGCGCCACTCCGGCCGAGGCGGTGAGATGCAGCTCGCCGCGGATATCGTCTTTGATCGCCCTGGCGATCGCCGCGCCATCGCCGAAGAGGGCCCGGCTTCCTGTCACGTCCAGGAACGCCTCATCGAGGGACAAGCCCTCCACGAGAGGCGTGTATCGCCGGAAGATGTCGAACACCCCGCGACTGACCTCGACGTAGCGGCCGCGGCGTGGGGGCACGACCACCGCATCTGGACACCGGCGCAGTGCTTCCATCATCGGAATGGCGGAGCGAACACCCGACGGCCGGGCCTCATAAGAGGCCGCCGCGACCACCCCGCGGGGCGACCGACCGCCTACTAACACGGGTCGCCCGCGCAATTTCGGGTCGTCGAGCTGCTCGACGGACGCAAAAAACGCATCCATGTCGACATGGATCACCGACCTCACTTCCCGGCTAGCCTACTCTCAAAACGCTTGATCGGTAACGCGATCGCACATACCGTCGGCGTCCCATGACCCCCACGGAGCAGGACTCGCCCTATGAGGGCCGGTTTGGTCGCCTGCGCCGCGTCGACGACGCGATCTTTGCGGTAGAACAAGCGATCGTCTGGACGTTCCTCAGCGGGATGACCGTCATGGTGTTTCTCGACGTCGTCTACCGACGGATATCAGCACCGGACAGCAAGGTCGCCGAGCTGCTTTGTCGCTTCTTGGGCATCGAGAATCCCGAAACCGTCGCGCTCATGACCGACAAAGTCGCGCCGATCTTCAGTCTCGTCCTCGGGTTTCTCCTTCTGTGGTTTGGTTTCTGGACGGCGGAGCGGCACAGCGGAGAAAAGACGGGCCAGGCCACGAGCCGCTCCCGCCCCCTTGTTCATACAGCCATCGCCGCCGCCGCGCTCGGGGTTCTCGGCTACATCATGGCGCGGCCGGATGTTCCGTCCAAGTACTTCTATCTCGTCCTGGTGGTGGTGGGAGCCGTCGTTTGGATACGCGCGCTCGTACGCGATCGCCCGAGTGGCTGGCAAATGAAGATCGCCGCCGCAGTCATCGCAGTTGGGCTCTTCCTTCTAGTCGCGTTCAGGAATTTTCCCTACGGCTACAGTTGGTCGAAAGAGCTTTCGCTGATCCTGTTGCTGTGGGTTGGCTTTCTCGGCGCATCGATTTGCGCCCACGAAGGCAAGCATCTTCGCCTCGAGGCCTTGAACCGTCTCGTTCCCGCTCCGATGGAGCGCTGGGTGCGTGCGGCCGGTTATGTATTCACCGCTGTCGTCTGTCTTTTCATGACGGCGCTCGGCTTCATCTATGTCCAAGGCGCGATGCAGCTCGAGGGTCGGTTTGAGCAGACCAACATTCCCGATTGGATCGCCATGGGCGCGGTGCCTTTTGCGTTCGCGCTGACCATGATCCGCTACCTCGGCGGTGCGGTCAGCGCGCTGATGGGCGGCAATTACGGCAGTCCGCCCCAAGACGAAAGCATCATGGCGGCGCAAAAGGCCGCTGAAACCAAGGCCGCAAGCCAAACCGAGGCCGAGGCATGAAGCTGGGCGGCCGAAACATCGCGTTCATCATCGTGGTCGCCCTCGCGATCCTCTTGCCCTTCACGGGCAAGGGCGGAATGCTCGCGAGTCTCGTCATCGTGGCGGCGCTCCTCGGCGCTCCGCTTTTCGTGATCCTCGGCGTCGCAACCATCTCCGCGTTCGCGCTCTGGAGCGGCTTCTCCCGCATCTACGAGTACACCGATTTGATGGAGGCGATCCGCACGCTCGCGGACAGCCCCACCCTGTTGGCGATCCCGTTCTTCATGATGAGCGGCGCGATCATGAGCAAGGGGCAGATCAGTGCGCGGCTGATCGACTTCGCGCTGGCGTTCGTCGGTTGGATTCCTGGCGGCCTGGCGATGAGCGCGGTCGTGTCTTGCATGCTCTTTGCGGCGATCAGCGGGTCGAGCCCTGCCACCGTGGTCGCCATCGGCTCCATGATGGGCCCCACCCTCATCGCCGCGGGCTATACCGACAAGTTCTCTCACGGATTGGTCACGTCGTCGGGCTCGCTAGGCATTCTCATCCCGCCCTCGATTCCGATGATCGTCTACCCGATCGTCAACCAAGGTGCCTTCATCGAGGTCGAGCGATTGTTCGCGGCCGGCGTTGGGCCGGGGATCGTCATGGGCTCGATCCTCATCGGCTTCTGCTTCTATCATGGGCTCCGCGACAAAGCGGCCACCACGCCGTTTGCGTTCAAGCGCCTGCTAGAAGCCACGCGGGATGGCTTCTGGGCGCTTTTGTTTCCCATCCTGATTCTCGGCGGCATCTACGGCGGTATCTTCAATGCGGTCGAAGCCGCAGCGGTCAGCGTGGTCTACGCGATTGTGGTCGAGGTGTGGCTGCACCGCGCCCTCACCTTCAAGCAAGTCCCGCCGATCTTCCAAGAGACCGGGATTCTGCTCGGCGCGTTGTTGGTGATCATGGTCATGGCGCTGGCCTTCGGTGAGTTCCTCGAGAAAGAGGAGATCCCAGACCTCTTGGTCGAGTGGCTGCGGGAGAAGGACCTCAAGTACTGGCAGTTCTTGGTGATGCTCAACATCTTGCTGTTCATGGTGGGCATGCTCATGGACATCCTGAGCGCGATGTTCATCTTCGTTCCGCTGCTTGCGCCAATCGCCACCTCGATGGGCGTCGATCCCATTCATTTCGGAATCATCTTCATCGTCAACTTGGAAATCGGCTATTTGACGCCGCCGGTTGGCCTCAACCTCTTCGTCGCGAGCGCTCTCTTCCAAACCTCGTTTGGCCATATCGTAAAGAGCGTGGCGCCGTTCATCGTGCTGATGATCATGGGGCTCGGCGTGATCACCTGGGTACCGGGGCTCTCGGTCGGGCTTGGCAATTGGATCATGGGCGGCGGCGGCCCTGCGTCGATTCAGCAAGCCGAGGATGAAGAGGCAGACGAAGAGGAAGTCGGCGGCATGCCCACCATGCTGGAGATGATGAGGGAAGCCGACGAAGCTGCCGAGGAAGAAGAAGAGGAAGAAGAAGAAGAAGAAGAAGAAGAAGAGAGTGGCGACTTCCGCATGCCGAGCACGGGCGACATGATGAAAGAAGCCGCAGAGTTGGACGAGGAGTAACGCCCGGTCTCGCTGTGCACGGCGCCGGACTAGTGATAGGCTCCGCTGCCCGATGACCTACACCGTTCTCGCTCGCAAATACCGGCCGCAGCGCTTTGAAGATCTGGTTGGCCAGGAGCACGTCGCGCGCACTCTTTCCAATGCGATCGACGCCAACCGCGTGGCGCATGCGTTCCTGTTCACGGGAGTCCGCGGTGTCGGCAAGACCACCACCGCCCGGCTTCTCGCCAAAGCTCTCAACTGTGAGCAAGGCCCGACCACGACCCCTTGCAATGAATGTGCGGCGTGCACGGAAATCGCCGCAGGTGTCGATGTCGACGTGCTCGAGATCGACGGCGCATCCAACAACAGCGTAGACGACGTCCGACGTCTTCAAGAGACCTTGCCCTTCAGGCCCGCTCGCGACCGCCTCAAAATCGTCATCGTCGACGAGGTGCACATGCTCTCGACGGGCGCCTTCAATGCGTTCCTCAAGACCCTGGAAGAGCCGCCGGAGCATGTGAAGTTCATTTTCGCCACCACGGAAAGCCACAAGGTCCCCATCACGATCCGCTCGCGATGCCAGCAATACGACTTCCGTCTGATTCCACGCGCCCTCATCGCCGAACGAGTAAGAAAGATCCTGGCCGAAGAAGGAATCCAGGCCGACGATGATACCGTCGCGATCATCGCGCGAGAGGCCGCAGGGTCCATGCGCGACGCACTGACGCTGCTCGATCAACTCGTGGCAGTCGGGGGGCAACGCCTCGACGCCGAGACGGCGGCCGCAACCATGGGCATCGCTGCTCAAGACGCGCTCTACGGTACGACCGCTGCGCTCCTTCAGGGCCGTGGCGCAGATATCATCGAGCAGATCTCTGGGCTGGCCGCGCAAGGCATCGACATGATGCATCTTGGTCGACAGCTCCTTCAGCTGGTGCGTGACTTGGTCGTGCTGAAACTGACGGCAGACACCGACACGACGGTCGACCTGGTCCCCGAAGAACGCGAAGCCGCAAACGAGATCATCGCCGATATCAGCATCTTGGAGCTCGAGCGAGCCTTCGCCGCGCTTTCCTCGGTGATCGATGAGGCCGGACGCGCAGCCGACGCGAAGCTCGCGCTCGAGATGGGTCTGGTACGCATCGCCACGCGCCCGCCGCTTCGCTCGGTGGCCGAGCTACTCGACCGGTTGGAAAAGCTGGAGGCAAAGCTCGGCGGACCCTCCTCCGCCAAGGCTTCGGCGGGCGGCCGGCAGGCGGACAGCGGACAGCGGACAGCCGAGAGCGGGGACCGGGAAGCGGAAAGCGGAAAGCGGCCCGCGGAAACCCCAGATCGAAAGCGAAGCGCTACACCACCCCCCCAGGAGCGCGTCATCGCCAAACCGCCCGTGACCAGCAGCGGCGACCATGACGCTCCTTTGCGGCGCGCCGCGCTCCAGGAATGGGAACGGCTGATCGAGGCGATGCGAGATAGACAGCCCGCCCTTGCTGCCGTGCTCGAGCACGGGATTCCCAAGACCGTCACCCCAGAGCACATCATCCTGTCCTTTCAGGAAGGCTCGTTCTATGGACGTCAGGCTCAGGAGCGTGGCGCGATCGAGGGGATTCAGCGCGCTGCGGAGCAAGAGCTCGGTGAAAAACCAAAAGTGGAGATTCGATTCGATGCCAAGCCGGAGAGCTCATCAGGCACGGTCGCAGCCGTCGGTGCCCAACGAAGAGAAGCCGAGCTGGAGGCCAAGAGGCGTGAGGCGCTCGAGCACCCACGTGTGCAGGACGTCATGGAGGTATTCCCCGAATCGGCCGGCGCGGTCGATGTGCATGTCGAGCTCGAATGAGGAGTTGAGCGATGAACTTTCGAGGAGGAATGGCGGAGCTCATGCGGCAGGCGAGCCGCATTCAACGGAAGGTAGAGAAGCGGCGCGAGGAGCTCAAGGAAGAGACTTTTGAAGCCAGTGTTGGCAACGGACGCGTAACCGCGACCGCAAACGGCGGCATAGAGCTCGTCGCGGTAACCGTCGACAAAGCCCTGCTCGAAGAAGAAGAACTCGAAATGGTGCAGGACCTCATCGTCGCAGCGGCCAACGCCGCCCTGGCCGAGGCCCGAGACCGAGTCGACCAAGAAGTCGAAAAACTCACCGGTGGAATGTCGATCCCAGGGCTTGGTTGATGCCCTCCGATCCAATCCAACACCTGGTCTCACTTCTCGCGCGTCTTCCGGGGATCGGTGAACGAACGGCGACACGCCTTGCCTTTCACATCCTCGAGGGCGACCAGGAGTACGCCGCCGCACTGGGTCAGTCTCTCGCGACCATCCACGGACAAGTCCAGCGATGCTCGGTCTGCGCCAACTACGGCCTCGACGAACTATGCTGGGTATGCCGTGATCCGCGTCGCAGTCTCTCGGTGATCTGTGTGGTGGCCCGCGTTCCGGACCTCGTCGCCATCGAGCGAAGCTCGACATTTCGGGGGCGCTACCACGTGCTGCATGGGCTTCTCGCTCCACTCGATGGTGTCGGTCCCGAACAGCTGCCACTCGACAGGCTGGTCATCAGGGCGCAAGCGCCAGAGGTAAAAGAGATCATCCTTGCCACACCGCTCAGCGTCGAAGGAGAGGCGACCGCCCTATACGTCACCGAAACCCTTCGTCCCGTCGACGTGAAGGTCTCCCGCATCGCGGCCGGCATTCCGCACGGCGGCGAGCTCGAGTTCACCGACCAGGTTACGCTCGGACGCGCGTTGGAGGAGCGCCGTGAGCTGGGAGGGGCCCGTGACTGAAAGCCCGCTAGCACGACGCCTCGCAGATGCGTCCCTCGCCGCACTCGTCGTCGTGATGGTCGGGATGATGATCATCCCGCTGCCGACGTGGCTCTTGGACATCCTCATCGCCACCAACATCTCGATTGCCGTGCTGATGCTGCTGGTCGCGATGTACATCTCGGGCGGACTCCAGTTCGCCGCGTTCCCAACCGTGCTTCTGGTGACCACCCTATATCGCCTGGCGCTCAACATCTCCTCGACCCGACTGATCCTGCTCCAGGCCGACGCCGGTGAGGTCATCGACGCGTTTGGCAACTTCGTGGTGCAGGGCAACTACGTCGTCGGCGCTGTGGTCTTTTTGATCATCACGCTGGTTCAGTTTCTGGTCATCGCCAAAGGGTCCGAGCGCGTCGCCGAAGTGGGGGCGCGCTTCACTTTGGACGCGATGCCTGGCAAGCAGATGAGCATCGACGCCGAGCTGCGCACGGGTGCGATCGGCCAGGATGAAGCGAGAGACAAGCGCCAGCATCTCCAACGCGAGAGCCAGTTCTACGGCGCGATGGACGGCGCGATGAAGTTCGTCAAGGGCGATGCGATTGCCGGAATCGTGATCACCATCATCAACATCCTGGGTGGCCTTACGATCGGAATCGCGATGCGGGGCATGAGCGCTGGCGAAGCCCTGCGCATCTACGGCTTGCTCACAATCGGCGACGGGCTCGTCTCCCAGATCCCAGCACTGCTCATCTCCACCTCCGCTGGCCTCGTCGTGACCCGCGTCGCTTCCGAGCAAGAAGACGCATCACTCGGTTCCGAGGTGGCAAAACAGATCTTCGGTGATCCCCGCTCGCTCACGATCGCCGCGGTCTTCTTGTTCGTGCTCGCAATCGTGCCGGGCCTTCCGGCATTCCCGTTTCTCGTTCTCTCCGCGGTCTTCGGCGTGGTGGCATTGCGACTCAACCGACGAGCCCCGCGCGGCGCTCCCGGTAAGGACGGCGCGTTCCCGGAAGAGGAAATGGATCTCACCAAAGGCCTGGTGCCCGTCGTGGTTCCCGTCGCCCTGGACGTCGGCTCGACACTTTGGGAAACGCTCTTGGATCAAACGAACGGCGCTTCGCTGTTGGAGGGCGAGGTTGCACGGCTGCGCGACGAGTCGTTCGTCGAGCTCGGCGTGATGGTACCCGGCGTCCGAACCCGCCGCGCGGACCAACTGACGGGCCTCGGTTATCTCATCTCGGTTCAAGAGGTTCCGGTCATTTCCGGCTCCGTGCCCGAGGACACCCCCAAGCAAGAAGCGCTCGCGCGAGTCACCCAAGATCTGAGAGGTGCGATCCGAAGACGCGCGCGCGATCTCGTCGGCATCCAAGAGGTCCAAGGCATGCTCGACCAACTCGAACGCGCCTACCCGGCGCTCGTACGCAATGTCACGCCAAAACCAGTCTCGCTCGCATTGCTTACCGACGTGCTCCGCAGGCTCGTCGAGGAAGGTGTCAGCATCCGCCCAATGCGCGAGATCCTCGAGGCGCTGGCGACCTATGCACCCCACGAAAAAGATCCCGTTCAACTCACCGAGCTCGTCCGGGGTAGCCTACGGCGTCAAATCACCCACAAGCATGCCCGCGACGGCGTCCTGCCAGTCGTGATGCTCGACCCCGCAATCGAAGACGCCATCCGGGACTCGATCCAGCACACCAGCACGGGGAGCTTCCTCGCGATGCAGCCGGACGTGGCAAAGGAGGTCATCGCCAACATCCAAAGGACCTGCGCCGACCGTCCCGAAGAGCCCCTCCTGCTCACCCAAGCCGACGTCCGGCGATTCGTCCGCCGTTTGATCGAAGTCGACCTCCCCAACGCCGTCGTGCTCAGCTACCAGGAGCTCGCCCCCGAAGTCACGGTTCAGCCCGTCGGGCGCGTGGTCCTGTAGAGGGCTCGTCTCCAGTTCGCATCCAGGGTGTGAACCGCGCTTCACGCGGCGCCCAAATCGGGGTCGAGATCCGCGGTTTTGTCGAGGATTTCTGGGATTGAATGCCTGGCATCCGACTTGCGTAACAAAAGGCGAGGCTGACCCAAATGAACCGAATCACGTTGCTCGCCGTTTCGCTCCTTGTCCCATTTGCCCCCGGCATCGTATCGCCGGCCCAGGCGGACGTCGTCATCGTTCGCACCGCTCCGCCACCCCCGCCCCCGCCCCCTCAGCGGGTGATCGTCGTACGACGGCCACCCCCTCCCCAGCGGGTCGTGGTGGTACAGGAGCCGGCTCCTGCGCAACGGGTCGTCGTCGTACGACAGGCTCCACCGCCGCCTCCACGTCAGACCGCCGTGGTGTACGACGCCCCGCCTCCTAGGCCCAAGCAGAAGAAGGACCCGAACGGCAATCGAAAGTTCGGTCTTCATGCTCACCTCGGCGGGTTCCTCGGCGACACCGCAAAGATGGGAGGCGTTTCGGGCGCACTTCGTATCCGACCGAAATCTCACTTTGCGATCGACATCGGCGCCGGCATCTACGGTGGGACGGACTTCGAGGGCGACCGACGAAAAGAGATCCCGATCACGGCCGACCTCTTGTTCTTCGTCAATCCGCAACACCGGATGCAGTTCTACCTGCTCGTCGGCGGGGGCGGCGCCCTCGCCACCAAGAAACTCCCGGACGGTGAAGTGAGAGACCTCGGTTACGCCGGCGGTCAGGCCGGAGCTGGCTTCGAATGGCGTATCGCGAAAGGTTTCGCGCTCAACTCCGATGTCCGCGCGTTTCTCCGCCACCGAGTCGACAACGATCCCCGACCCGAGTTCACCAGCGGAGGTCGCACCTCGAATACGTCCTTCGGCGCTCTGGTGACGCTCGGCACCACGTTCTACTTCTAATCACCGGCGGGGTGGCTCAGCTGCGAGAAAACAGGCGTCGGAGGAAGCTCTTGTCGTCATCGTCGTCGTCGTCGGCCTTGGCCTTGCCCTTGCCCTTGACGTCCGCTTCCTTGGCGTTCGCTTTGACCTCGACGCCACTGTCGTCTGGTTCCTCGACGAACTCGATATCGTCCTCGTCGACCATCAGGACGAACTCGCCATCCTCGGTTTCGACGATTTCGGCGGCCATCGTGGCCTCCTCGTGGATGTCGTCCCAATCGGTGTTGGGCTCCTGCGCGGGGGAAGCCGTCCCCTCGGCCAGGTCGGCGTAGGCCGCTTCGTCGGCCCCGGCGGCCGGCGCATAGACCGTCACCGCGTCCTCTTCCCAGTCATCGCGTAGGGCAACATCGACGTCGGGCGCCGCGGCTTCGACATGGGATGCGACCGCATCGAGATCGAACGCCGGAAGCGGGGCAAGCTCGATCGAACCGTCGGCCAGCTCTTCGAGCTGCTGGTCGATCTCGGCAAAACTCATCGCGCCGTTGGCAGCGCGACGGCAGATCGATTCGATCTCGTCGTCGCTGTGTCCAAGCTGCGCGAGTGCCTCGTCGGCCTGAGCGAGCTTTTCCTCCCATTCCATGGGTTAAAGGGTCACAGACGAAAGTCGCTGCGTAAAGGCCTGACCCGATCTTCGCTGTGTTTACAGAGGTTTTGGAGCCGTTCTTCTAGGATCGGCAGGCGATCTCGCCCCCAGGCCGCATAGCCGTCCAGCTCGAAGGAAGGGATGCCCCACAGCCCTAGGTCCATGAGCTCGGCGCGGTTGTTTTTGCCGAGCGCCTTCCAGCCGTCGTCGGCAAGGCCTTCGCGAATGTCATCCCAATCGAGCCCCGCGCGGTCGCAGACGTAACGAAGGTCGGCATCGGAACCCATGTCCCGTGCCTCCGCCCAAATGCCGCGCGTGGCCGACTCCGCGAATTCCAGCTCGAGTCCGCGCGCCGCCGCCCGCACGTAGGCCGCAAAGGAACGGGCAATCCCCCCTTTGAGTGGATCGCAGATCCGACCAAAGGGGATCCCAAGACGATCGGCTTCGCGTTTTGCATCGCGGGCAATGTAAAGGACCTTGGGCCGGGGCACCGCGAGCCCACGCATCACCATCGGAAGCACGGGCTTGAGAACGATGTCGATCGGGTACTGCGCCTTGAGGTCACGAAGCTGCGCGATCGCGAGATACGAGTATGGGCTTCGAAACGAGAAGTACACCGAAAAAGGAATCGGAGTGGGCAGCGGGCGAAGAGACCTGAGCAGCGACTGCTCGGCGAGGGGCCGCGGCTCGATGAGGGGCGGGCAGTCTTTGCCTACGCCTTCACGCTTCAAGCGTGCCTCGAGGAAGTGCAGGCGATCGATACCCCAGAACCATTCGCCCCCATAGTGAATCATTGCCGAGTTGTAGTGCCCAGCGCGCTCGAGCCGCTTGTAGTTCCGGTCCAGGAGCGATCGCACTTGGTCGCCCGAAACCGCACCCGCTCGGTCGACTAGCCGGGCAAGCGTCTCCGCGTCCTCACGCCAAAGCGCTTCGCCGAGCTTCCGCGCAAGCGTGAGTTGCTCGTCAGCGGGTCGCGCCTTGAGCATTACGGCTTGAATGCGTCGCACCCGATCGGGAGGCGGGATTCGCCAATCCGAAGGAAAGCTCAGCCCGTAGCGATCGGCCAACACGACGGCGTCGCGACCGGCGTACGCAGCCAGGAGGTCCGGCGCCGGATTGGCACCGGCCGACGGTTCGGGGACGACCACCAGCTCGATCGAGAGACCGTAATCTGAGACCAGTCGCGGTACGCACTGCACCAGCAGGTGGCTGTAGGGGTCGTCGACACGATAGTAGAGGCGGGCGCGACGACCACCCCCCGTCATGATGCGCAGCACCGAGTGAAGCTTGCGTTTGATCGCCTCCGTACCGAGAAAGGCCTGGACGATCCTTCCTCGCAGCCGTGACCGGAGGGTCAAGACTGTCCCTCGACGAGCTCGTATACCTTGTCGACGGCCTCAGGGAGCTTGGACGGATCGGTCCCGCCCGCCTGAGCGAAGTCCGCACGACCGCCACCGCTACCCCCCACGACGGCGGCGGCGGCTTTGACGATGTCGCCGGCCCGAAAACGCTTGGTCAGATCCTTGGAGACACTGCACACGAGCATGGCTTTTTTGCCATCCTTGCTGGCTGACCCGAGCATGATCACGGCGGGTGCGAGCTTGTCTCGGAGCTGGTCCGCCATTTCTCGGAGCGCTCCGACGTCTCCAAGCTCGACCACCGCGCCCAACACTTTGGCACCGTCAATCTGCTTGGCCTGCGACGTGAAATCGGTCGTGCCGCCCGACATCAACGAACGGTTGAGACGGCCGATCTCTTTCTCGAGACCCTTGTGCTGTTCCAACAGACGAGCGACCTTGTCGTGCGTTTGCATCGGTGGCGCCTTGAGCAACGAGGACGTCTGTTGAAGCACGCCCTCGACCGCTCGAAGGTGACCGAGCGCGTTCAGCCCGGTTGAGGCCTCGATCCGGCGAACCCCGGCCGCGAGACCGCCCTCTGAAAGGATTTTGAACAAGCCGATATCTCCCGTGCGCATGGCATGAGTTCCACCACAGAGCTCGAGAGATGGCCCGATGCGCAGCATCCGAACGACGTCGCCGTACTTCTCCTCGAAGATGCCGATCGCACCGCGCTTCTTGGCTTCGTCCATCGACAGCACCTCGGTCGCGATTGGAGTGTTCGCGAGCACCGCGTCGTTGACCATGTCTTCGATGCGCTGGATCTCCTCGGCTGTGAGCGCGCGCGTGGCGCTGTAGTCGAAGCGAAGCCGATCCGGACCGACCAACGACCCCTTTTGCGTTGCCGTTGGGCCCGCCACTTCACGCAGTGCCCAGTGTAATAGGTGCGTTGCGCTGTGATTGCGGCGCGTCGCAGCCCGAGCCTGACCATCGACCGTCAGGTCGACGTGATCTCCAACGTGAAAGGCACCGCGTTCTACGCGGCCGCGATGAACGGTCACCCCATCGACCGGCTTGTGGGAATCCTCGACGACGAATCGATGGTCTCCAGCGTGGATGACGCCGCTGTCGCCAACCTGGCCGCCTTGTTCCCCGTAGAACGGAGTCGCGCGTACGATGACCTCCCCGCGCCCCCCCTCTGGCAGGCTCTCGACCGCCTGACCGTCGGCGATGATCGCGAGAATCTCGCTCTCGGCGCTTTCTCGTTCGTAGCCGAGGAACTCGAGGTCACCGATCTCGGCGGCCACCGAGTGGTACACCTCGTCCACCTCAGCGCCACCGACCTTCGAGCCCTGACTTCGTGCGCGTGCGTTCTGAAGCTCGCTGTCGAAACCTTCCTGATCGATCTCGAATCCCTTCTCACGACCGATGACCTCCTGCAGGTCGACCGGAAAGCCAAACGTGTCGTAGAGCTTGAACGCGACGCTTCCCGGAAGAACGCGGGTCTTTCCACGCTCGAGCCATTCTTCGTTTTCCGCGATCAGATCGAGTCCGCGGTTGAGAGTGCTTCGGAAACGTTCCTCTTCCTGGCTCGTGATCTCCGCGATCAGGTCGCGATGCTCGTTGAGCTGTGGATATACATCGCCCATCGTCTCGACCACCTCGAGCGCGCATCGGTCGAAGAAGCTCTGGCCGATGCCCAACCGATGGCCGTGCCGAATCGCGCGTCGCATCACGCGGCGGAGAACGTAGTTGCGACCGTCGCGATCGGGAAAAATGCCTTCTGAGATCAAGAATGCGGTCGTTCGTGCGTGGTCGGCGATCACCCGCATGCTGATGTCGTCCTCCCCTTGGGTTCCGCGGTAGGCCTTTCCGCTGATCTCGGAGGCCAAGTCGACGATGGGGCGAAGCAAGTCCGTATCGTAATTGCTCAGCACTTCTTGTTGGACGACCGCCATGCGCTCGAGGCCGGCGCCTGTGTCGATGGATGGTGCGGGGAGGTCGACCATGGATCCGTCGGCGTGTCGTTCGAACTGCATGAACACGAGGTTCCAAAGCTCGAACCAGCCGCGCCCATCGGCGCTCGGCTCCTCGCCGAAGGTGCGTGGGTCGACCTTACCGTCCCCGAGGCAGTAGTGGATCTCGGAACACGGACCGCAGGGCCCCGTATCGCCCATCTGCCAAAAGTTCTCGCTCGCGCCGCACCGGATGATCCGGTCCTTCGGGTAACCCGTCACGTCCGCCCAAATGCGGGCGGCCTCGTCATCGGCCGGAGCAAGGCCTTCTTCGCCGCCAAAGACCGTCACGACCATCCGCTCGGGGTCGAGCCCCATCTTGTCGATCATCAGCTCCCAAGCAAAGGCGATCGCGTCGTTCTTGAAGTAGTCGCCGAACGAGAAGTTGCCGAGCATCTCGAAGAACGTGTGATGACGCGCAGTGACGCCGACATTTTCGAGATCGTTGTGCTTGCCGCTGATACGAATGCACTTCTGAGACGAGGCGGCGCGACGGTAGGGGCGCTGCTCCTTCCCGGTAAAGACATCCTTGAACTGAACCATGCCTGCGTTTGCGAACATCAGCGTCGGATCGTTGGGTGGCACCAACGGTCCCGAGCCGACACGCTCGTGCACCTTCCCCACAAAAAAGTTTAGGAATCCGTCTCTTATTTCGCGCGAGGACTTCATCGGCACTGGATTGCTAGCGCCTGTGTAGACACAGCGCAATAGGGAGCTTACGGGCGGTCGGAGCCATGCTACATCTGCCCGATGCTCACCTGTCTTCGGGTTCGCAACTTTGCCATCATCGAGGCACTCGAGGTAGAGCTTGGCTCCGGACTCAACATCGTTACCGGTGAGACCGGCGCGGGTAAGTCGATCCTGATCGACGCCCTCAACCTCGTGCTCGGTGCACGAGGCCGCGCCGAAGTCGTCCGGGCGGGGGCGGACTCTGCCGAGGTCGAGGCGTTGTTCGACCTCTCACACAGTGCTGAGGTTCGCGAGCGGCTCGGAGAGGCGGGCATCCCGGCCGACGACGAGCTGCTGATCCGTCGAGTGCTGGGGGCGAACGGCCGTACGCGCGCCTACATCAACGGGCGACTCTCGACCCAAACACAACTACGCGCTCTCGCCAGTGGATTGACGGACATCTCGTCGCAACACGAGCACCACACCTTGGTCGACGCAAAGAACCACCTCCTCTATCTCGACGCGTTCGCCGGCCTCGAGCCAGACGTTGCCGAGATGACGGGGGCCTACCGAGCCCTCATCGACGCGGTACGTGCACTCGATGAGCTCGAAGCGGCCCAACGCAACCGAAACGACCGGGAGGACCTGCTCCGATTCCACGTAAACGAGATCGATGCGCTCGGGCCTGAGCGTGGCGAAGATGAAGCCTTGCTCCAAGAGCAGAGCAAGCTCCGAAATGCGGAGACGCTCGCGACCGTGACGGGTGGAGCGGAAGAACGCCTTTACGCGGCCGATGTCGCGATCGCCGCCGAGCTAGCACGGATTTCGGCCGATGTTGCTCGCGCCGCTGAGCTGGACAGCGCCTTGATCGAGCCCAGCCGACAGCTCGAGGAGGTTCAGGCCCAGCTCGAAGATGTCGCGGCGACGCTCGGTCGATACGCCCGGGACTTGGTGTTCGATCCCGCGCGACTCGGCAGTGTCGAGGATCGACTCGACGAGTTGAACCGTCTCAAGCGAAAGCACGGCGGGTCGATCGCTGCGATCTTGGAGTACCGCGATCAGGCCATGAGCGAGCTCGACACGCTCGATGCCATGGACGAGCGGCTGCACAAAGCCACCGCGGCGAAAGAACAGGAGCTGGGTCGAGCCCGCGCGCTCGCGTACGCGATCCACAAGCGCCGAAAGAAGGCGGCGGCGGCACTTGGCGATGCGATCAGCGCCGAGCTTGCGACACTCGGCATGGGTGATGCTCGAGTCGTCGTCGAGCTCGCGACACTCGAAGGACAGGCGGCCGAGATGTCGGTCGAAGGTGCGCGACTGTCAGCCCGGGGCATCGATCGCGCCGAATTCCTGATCGCACCCAACCGTGGCGAAGATGCCAAGCCGCTTCGGCAGATCGCGAGCGGGGGGGAGCTCTCCCGCGCGCTCTTGGCAGTGAAGCGGGTTCTTGCAAACGTAGGACCAGCGGGAGCCTACGTGTTCGACGAAGTCGATGCGGGAGTCGGCGGGTCGATCGCAGAGGTCATCGGAAAAAAGCTTCGCGAGGTCGCAAAGCACAGCCAGGTCATCTGCATCACCCACCTACCGCAGATCTCGGTCTATGGAGACCGCCACTTCCGCGTCGAGAAGAGGGTCGTCGAGGACCGCACGGTCAGCACGGTTCGTCAGCTCGACCCCCAGGAGCGGCTCGAAGAGATCGCACGCATGCTGGGTGGCATGAGCATCACCGAGCGCACCCGCGCCGCCGCCGCCGAGATGATCCAGGGGGCGCGGCCATGAGCACGCTCTCGGAATTCCACCCGGCGGTCTCAGCGTGGTTCGAGCGGGCACTCGATGAGCCGACCCCTCCACAAATCGAAGGCTGGCCCGCGATCCGGCAAGGCCAGCACACACTGATCGCAGCACCCACCGGCTCAGGAAAGACGCTCGCCGCGTTCCTTTGCGCGATCGACGATCTGGTGAAGCGAGACCTCGAAGGGGGCCTCACCGATCAGGTCCACGTGCTTTACGTCTCGCCACTCAAGGCGCTCAGCAACGACATCGAGAAGAACCTCCAGCAACCGCTTGCCGGCATCCAGGCCGAGCTCGAGCGGTTGGGGCATCCCCCGGTCGAGATTCGCACTGCCGTCAGAACGGGCGACACCAAAGCGTCGGCACGAACGCGCATGACCAAGAAGCCGCCTCACATCTTCGTCACCACGCCCGAGTCGCTTTACATCTTGCTCACCAGCGAGGGCGGGCGCCGCATGCTGAAGCAAACGCGCACGGTGATCGTCGACGAGATCCACGCCCTGGTGCGAGACAAGCGGGGGTCGCATCTCTCGCTTTCGCTCGAACGGCTGGAAGCGCTCACCGAACAACCGCTCACGCGCATCGGCCTCTCGGCGACGCAGCGACCTATCGACACGGTCGCGAACTTCCTCATCGGCGGGAGCGAGACGCCCTGTACCATCGTAGACGTCGGACACCAGCGAGAGCTCGACATCGCGATCGAAATCCCGAGCTCGCCACTCGAAACGGTGATGTCGGGCGAGGTCTGGGAAGAGATCTACGAGCGCGTCGCTGGGCTCGTCGAGGCCCACAAGACCACCCTGATCTTCGTCAACACGCGGCGACTCGCCGAACGGGTCACCCGAGACCTGGCCGACCGGGTCGGGAAGGACGCGATCACGTCGCACCATGGAAGCCTTGCGCGCGAGCACCGCCTGGATGCGGAGAAGCGCCTCAAGGCGGGCGAGCTCCGCGCACTGGTCGCCACCGCTTCGCTCGAGCTCGGCATCGACATCGGCGATGTCGACCTGGTGTGTCAGATCGGATCGCCTCACTCGGTCGCAACGTTCCTGCAGCGGGTCGGTCGCTCGGGTCATTGGCATGGCGGCCTGCCCAAGGGTCGCCTGTTTCCCCTGAGCCGAGACGACCTCGTCGAGTGTACGGCGCTGTTCCGATGCGTGAGGCGTGGCGAGCTCGACCAAGTGTGCATCCCGGAGGCGCCCCTCGACATCCTCGCACAACAGGTCGTCGCTTCACTCGCCGCCACCGAACAGTGGCGCGAAGACGAGCTCTTCACCCTGGTTCGGCGCGCCTATCCCTATCGGAACCTCGCCCGGGAGGACTTCGAGGCGGTGCTTTGCATGCTGGCCGAGGGGTTTGCGACCCAGCGAGGCCGGCGCGGCGCCTATGTTCATCGGGACGAGGTGAACGGCGTCCTTCGACCGCGACGAAACGCCCGCCTCTCCGCGATCACATCGGGTGGCGCGATCCCCGACAACTTCGATTACGAAGTGCGCCTCGAGCCCGAAGGCATGCGCATCGGCAGTGTCAACGAAGACTGGGCGATCGAAAGCATGCCGGGCGACATCTTCCAACTCGGCAATGCCTCCTACAGTATCCTTCGTGTCGAGCCCGGCGTCGTGCGGGTGGGCGATGCGAAGGGGCTGCCGCCGACCATTCCGTTTTGGTTGGGCGAGGCGCCCGCACGCTCGGACCTGCTGTCCATCTCGGTGAACGCCCTGCGACAAGGCGTGCATGCGCGGCTCGATAGCCTCGAAGACACGAGAATCTGGCTCGAACAAGAGGCGGGCATCGACGCAGGGCCGGCACGCCAGGTGGCCGGCTACCTCATCGCCGCCGCGAAGGCCCTCGGCACCATGCCGACCCAGGAGACGATCGTCCTCGAGCGCTTCTTCGACGAGACGGGCGCGATGCATCTCGTCGTTCACTCACCGTTTGGAAGCCGCATCAACCGCGCGTGGGGGCTCTCCCTGCGCAAGCGGTTTTGCCGAAGCTTCAACGTGGAGCTGCAAGCTGCGGCAACCGAAGACGCGATCGTGCTTTCGCTCGGACCGATGCACAGCTTCCCGCTGGACGACGTGTTTGGCTTCCTGCGGTCGCAGAGCATCCGCGATGTGCTCATTCAGGCACTGCTCGATGCGCCGATGTTTCAGACCCGGTGGCGCTGGAACGCGACGCGCGCGCTGGCGATCCTGCGCTTCCGCGGCGGGAAGAAGGTCCCACCTCGGTTTCAACGGATGCACGCCGATGATCTGTTGGCGCTTTGCTTTCCGGACCAGGTCGCGTGCCTGGAAAACGTGGCGGGCGATCGGGAAATCCCCGACCACCCGCTGGTCCGGCAAACGATTGGCGATTGTCTCACCGAAGCCATGGATATCAACGGCATCGAGGCGCTCCTCGAGCGTCTCGAAGCGGGCGGGCTCGAGCTGGTCGCCCGCGATGTCACCGAGCCATCCCCTCTCGCGCAGGAGATCCTCAACGCCAAGCCGTACGCCTTCCTCGATGACGCACCGCTCGAAGAACGGCGCACCCAGGCCGTGATGTCCCGGCGGTGGCTCGACCCTGGGCAGGCGAGCGACATCGGCGCCTTGGATGCGGATGCGATCGACCGGGTGCAAAACGAGGCGCACCCCGACCCGCGCGATCCCGACGAGCTTCATGATGCGCTCGTGTTGCACGGCTCACTGAACGCCGCAGAAGGCAGTGAGTGGCGGGAGCACTTCGATCGACTGTTGGAGACCGGACGGGCAACCCGGGTGCACATCGCCGACACCTGCCTTTGGGTGGCGGCAGAGCGGCTCACGATGATTCGAGCCGCGCTGCCGACCGCACGGGTCGAGCAGGCGCTTCAGGTTCCCGACCGTTACCAAGCACAGAAGTGGGACCAGGGAGCCGCGCTCGTCGAGCTCGTACGAGGTCGACTCGAGGCAGCCGGACCGACCACGGCCAGTGAGGTGGCGAGCTTCCTCGGAGCAGAAGTCCCGGATGTCGACGCCGCTCTCGCAGCGCTCGAAAACGAAGGCTTTGTGCTGCAGGGGCACTTCCGGCCCGGCGCGACGCAAAAGGAGTGGTGCGAGCGGCGTCTTTTGGCACGCATTCATCGCTACACCCTCCAGCGCCTGCGCAAAGAAATCGAAGCGGTGTCCGCGGCGGACTTCCTGCGCTTCATCCTTCGGTGGCAGCACGCCGGCCCAGATTCGCGCATGGATGGCCCGGAGGGTTTGGCGGCGATCGTCGAGCAACTACACGGCTTCGAAGCGGGGGCAGGCGCGTGGGAGCCGGATCTCTTACCGGTGCGCATGCAGGGCTACGACCCGGCGTGGCTCGATTCGCTGTGTCTTGCGGGGCGCGTCACGTGGAGCCGTCGAAGCCCCGCGGCAGAAGGCAAGAGCGCCGGGCCCATTCGCACCACGCCGATTTCGATCCTGGTGCGAGAGCACGCGGCATCATGGTGCAACGGACGGACCCACGCGCAGCTTTCGTCGAATGCGGAACGCGTCGTGGCGTTCCTCACCGAGCGAGGCGCGAGCTTCTTCGGCGATATCGTGTCGGGTACGGGCCTTCTCACCACCCAAACCGAGGAAGCGCTCGGCGAGCTCGTCTCGCAGGGCTTGGTCACCGCCGACGGATTCACGGGACTTCGGGCGCTGCTCGTTCCCGAGAGTCGTCGGAGGCCTCGTCGAGGGGGCGGCACGCGCTACGGCATGGAGTCGGCAGGGCGCTGGACACTGCTTCCCACCGAGGAGACAGACGTCGATCTCGAATCGATCGCCTGGACGTTGCTCCGACGGTGGGGCGTGGTTTTTCGTCGCCTCATGGACAAAGAAAGCAACCTGCCACCGTGGCGTGACCTGTTGCGCGCGTTCCGTACGCTCGAGGCACGTGGTCTCATTCGCGGCGGTCGGTTCGTCGCAGGTTTCGCGGGAGAGCAGTACGCCCTCCCCGAAGCCGTCGGCGCACTTCGCAAGGCCCGACGTCAACCCAAGCAGGGTGTCCTGATCTCGGTCAGCGCCGCCGACCCACTCAATCTGGTCGGCGTGGTGACGCCGGACGCACGCGTCGCCGCCGTCCCGAAGAACCGCATCCTCTACCGAGACGGCATCCCGATCGCGGTGCGTGAAGGCGGCGAGGTCCGCTTCCTCCAAGAGCAGGACGACCGCTGGTCGCTCACCCGTGCGCTCACCCAGCGACAGGTGCCCCGCGAAGTATTGAGCTACCTCGGCAGCGCCGGCTAACGGCGCCAGTGGCGAAACTAGCCGCTGCAACGCAACGTTTGCCGAAGATCATTATTCTAGGAGGCGGCGGGCTCGCCCCTCGTCCCCTCCGACGCTATGCTCCGCCGGTCCCCGTGGCCGACGGCAAGTCCACAGCGCCAACCGACGAAGCCTTGATGGACGCCTATGTCGACGGCGACCAGGCCGCTTTCAAGCTCCTCTTCGA
>CAJIBX010000014.1_pt1 | contig 26941 bp, 24 predicted proteins | sample 9199471 | NCBI WGS metagenome assembly CAJIBX01 (sample SAMEA7708317, study PRJEB35096) | sediment metagenome | biome: marine neritic benthic zone biome [ENVO:01000025]; feature: sediment [ENVO:00002007]; material: shallow marine sediment [ENVO:03000034] sea grass bed [ENVO_01000059] ...
AGAAACCGAAGTCGAGCGTCAGCCGCTCGACGGGTATCCAGGTCGCGTAACCCAGGCTGATGGGAGCGAGCTGAGTCAACCGGTCGACATTGGGTCCCCACCGTAGGCCGATCGTAACGCCCCCTTGGCCGGTCAAGTAGCTCACATCTCCGCCCACGAATGTGAGACCAAAACCCTGTGTGTCCGCATACGGGTACTCGACGTCGTTGTATGGGCCGCCCACGCGGTGCGCGTTGAACATGTAGTACGAGCTCGCGAGGATTTGCCAGGAAAGGCCGTCCTGGGCCGTAGCGTGTGAAGGTGTCGACAACGTGGTCGCTAAGGCGCAGGCGACGGCTAGCGCACAAAAAAGCCGGCCCCCGCGGGGGAACCGGCTTTCCGTTCTCAGGAGGAGAGTCGTGCGTCTAGTTGCCGAGATGCGCGGTTGCGCCGATCCAGAAACCGAAGAACCAGTCCTGGTCGGCGGTTGCGACGCTGTTGCCCGTGGATGGGTCGGTTCCGAACGGTCGTGAGAAGAAGGGCGTGCCTTCCGCAAACTCAGCTCTTGGCTCCAAGCTGATGACGAGGAACTCGACGGGGATGTAGCGAACCGTTCCGGTGACGGTGTGCAGCCAGCTTGCGCCCGAATTGCCATCGCCATTGAGATACTCATACCTCAATCCGAACGCCCAGTGTTCATTCAGTTGGTACTGCCCAGCTCCACTGAGGCCGTAGAGCTGCTCAAACTGGTTGCCCGTGGTCGGACCGTTCGGGGAAAGCACGATGTCGCCGTTGAAGATCGCCGTCCAATCGCCGTTGGACCACGACACGACCAGATCGATGAATTCCTCCCAATCCTTGTTGCCGTCGGTGCCGTTGGGGCCTGCGAGGAACCCGAAGAAGACACCCCATTCGTCGTTGGGCGCCCAACCGACTTGTGCACCAAACGTGGGCACCTGAATGTCCGCTTGTTGGGCTAGATCGTTGGCTCGACCGCCGAACACGCCCCCGTTGGTGATGATGCCCGTCAAAGTGATCTCATCCGAGGCTTCCCAGATACCGCGAATCCCCAAGTGGTTGAACGGCTGCAGGTTGAAGTACAGCGCGCCGCGGGTGAAGTTGATGTTCTGCCATTCGTCGACGACCTCGGCGCCGAAGACTGTGTCCCAGAAGCCCAGGTCGAGTTGGAGCTTGTCGCAAGGAATGTACGTCACGTATCCTTGTTTGACCGGCGCGATTCCGGTGAGCTCGTCGGCTCCATTACCCCAGCGAAGGTCGACCCGCATGCCGCCTTTTTCGCCCATGAGCTCGATGTCGCCACCGACGAAGTTGAGGCCGAAGCCATGGTTCCGAGAATACGGATAGCCGACGGCGTTGTACGGACCCCCAACGCGATGCGCGTTGAACATGTAGTAGCCGCTCGCGAGGATCTGCCAGGTGAACATATCCATAAGCGCGGCTGAGCCCGCCGACTCGACCGCGTCGGCCGTCTGCTTTGGCGGTACTGCGCTGGCGCCCGCAGCCGCCCCCACAGGGGGTGCCGCCTCCACCTCTGTCCGAATCGCACCCGGCGTGGTGTCCGTATCGGTCGTGGCCGCGCCTTCGGCGGCTTCCTTCTTTTCTTCGTGGTCGTCCGCGAGCGCGATGCCCGGGATCACCAATCCAACTATCATCAGCAAACAGAGCTTTTTCACAGCAACCTCCAACTCATCCTCTTCCAGTAGGACCGTTTGGGGATGGCCCCGATCGTATTCCTACGCGTCCCAGAACTTACAGTTTCTTACAATCGCGGGGTGCACACCTGCTCAGTGCGACCCCGCAGAACAAAGACGGGGTGGAGCCGACCGGGGAGTGCGGCTCCACCCCTGACAGAGTGCGTTATTTCGCCTCCGCCGTCTGCATCGCCGCAGTGGAAGCCATCCCGGTTCCCGATGCGGCCTCTGCGTGAATTCCCTTCAGGTCTTCGCCGTAGGCCTCGACGCCACACTCGGAGATGTCTAGACCCTCGAGCTCATGCTCCGCCGAGACACGAACGCCACCGGGAACGAGAGCCTTGAGTGCGAACCACACTCCGCCCCCCACGATGGCCGCAAATGCGACGCCCGAGAGCGCGCCCACCGCTTGAATCCCAAGCTGTGATGCGCCGCCGCCGACGAACAGGCCGACCGGCTCGGTCGCTGCGGCGGCATTGCCGTATCCGAAGAGGCCTACCGCCAGGGTTCCGAAGATCCCACAGATGCCATGGACCGTGATCGCACCCACGGGATCGTCGATCTTCATTTTGTCGAGGAGAAGCACGCCTTCGACGACGAGCACGCCTGCCAGAAGGCCGACGATGATCGAGCCCCCGCCCGTGATGTTGTAGCAACCGGCGGTGATGCCCACGAGCCCTGCAAGCGCGCCATTGAGGGCCATCGAAAGGTCGAGCATGCCGCTTCGAACCTTGATCCAGAAAAGCGCAGCGATGAAGCCAGCCGAAGCGGCGAGGTTCGTGACCAACACGATGCGCCCGACCTCGGCGTCAAAGGCGAGCTCGGAGCCGCCATTGAAGCCGAACCACCCGAGCCAGAGGATCATCACGCCCAGCGCCGCCAAGGGGAAGTTGTGGGCTGGCATGGGTCGGACCGTTCCGTCTTTCAGATACTTGCCAAGGCGGGGCCCAATGATGATCGCGCCGGCGAGAGCCATACCGCCTCCGACGCCGTGAACGACGGTGCTGCCTGCGAAATCGATGAAGCCCATCTCGGAGAGCCAACCACCGCCCCAGACCCAGTGACCGACCACCGGGTAAATGATCGCCGTGGCGATCGCGGTGAAGATGAAGAAGGTCAGGAGTCGCGCCCGCTCCGCAACCGCGCCAGAGACGATGGTGCAAGCGGTGGCCGCGAAGACCAGCTGGAAGAACAGGAAGACATACGGGGGTAAATCGCTGTCTGCGCCGCCGTTGTTGGGGAAGAACTTGGAGAGACCGATGACGGCATTGCCGTCTCCGAACATGATCCCGTATCCCACCAAAAAGAAGATGATCGAGGAGACCGCGACGACGCCGAAGTTCTTCATCAACACCATGACGGCGTTCTTCTTTCGGCAGAAGCCACTCTCGACCAGCGCAAAGCCCGCGTGCATGAAGAATACGAGGGCAGCGCTTACGATGACCCACAACGCATTGGCGAATGCCGTGAGGTCAGTCAGATTCTGTTGCATTTCTTCCATGATTCACCTCGGAGGCCGCCGCTGAATGGTGATTGCGGGCACTCGGGAGGATCTATGGCGGGCAGGTGTTTCCGGTTTGTTTCGGAGAAACATCGGGCGTGAAAAAAGGCCTGTTGCGGGGAATCAACACGGGCCCCATGCTCTGTGTTGTGGGGGTTTTTCCGCATCTGGCCTACGGCACGCCGCGCAAGTTGCCGAAGGCCATCGATCTCCCTGGGCGGGTGGTCGTGCTCGACGTCGCATTTTCCGCAAATGCAGGCGGCGCGAGCTATGAAACGGTCACACTGCCTTTCATCGAAGGCCTGGGCGATCGCCTCGCGATGTGGATCGACCATCACGACCACGATCGCCATGTGGATTTCGCCGACGATCCTCGATTTATCCTGCGCACGAAGGCCCAGCACGGGGCTTGCCCAGAGCTGGTCACCCCGGAGCGCGTCGAGCGGGCGGGAGAGATCGACACCATCTGCTGCCACATCGATTTTGATGGCCTGTGCTCCGCCGCGAAGTGGATTCGAGGCGGCATCGAGCCATACCAGGGGGCCGACGACGACGCTCGGGCTGTCGATACACGCCTTGGTGAGGCGAGCGAAAGGGCGATGGTCATGGATCGCGCGCTCCGCGCGCGGCCGCGCGATGAGGCGCTTCGGGGGCTGATGGTCCGATACTTGGTGGACGGCGCCACCGACACGGCGTTGTTCAAGGATTTTCAGACCGCGGCCGGAGCGCTCGTCGCCCGAGAACGTGTGGCCAAGCAGCTCGCGACTCACTACGTCGTGACCGGTGGCTTAGCCGTGTGCGACGCGACCGTGAGGTCGGGGCCCTATGACAAGACCGAGCTGCTCCTTCTTGGGCAAGAGCTCGCGGCGATCTCGCTCGTGCACGACGAGACGACCGTCACCGTTGCCGCTCGATTCGACAGCGGCATCGATCTCGTGAAGGCACTCGGCCTCAATGGGGGCATGCCCACGCGCGTGAGTGTTGCGGCAAAGAAGCTCCAAGAGACGCTCGAAGCGCTCAAGCTCCTCCTACGGGATTGACCCGAAAACGGCGTGCGTCACCCTCAGTGGGTCAGCGGGTGCACCCAGCCTCCAAACGCGCGCTCCAGCTCGAGGGCGACCGCCATGCTGAGATGATCGTTCCCGTGGGTGGCGACAACCTGCACGCCGAGTGGTAGGCCCTCGTCGTTGAGGCCGAGCGGCACCTGCGTTACCGGCACCTCCATCACGTTCATGATCGCGGTGTACGGCCAGAAGAACGGCCACATCAGGGGGCGGTCGTGGCGCGGCGCGGGGGTGGGGTAGGTCGGGTAGAGCATGACGCCGTGATCGCCGATCTCGCGCTTGAGCTCTTCACGGAGCTTCCTCCCCATGGCGATCATCTGCGCGCGACGCTTGGGCATGGCGTCGGCGATGAGCTCCAGGATGCACAACCCGATCGACGGAAGCGTATGTTGGGAGCGGCCCAGCATCCACCGCACGAGCTCGGGGCCCGGACGCACCAGACGCCCATTGCCAAGAAGCTGGGCGTACGGTGTTTCTTGCGCTTCGTGCAGCATGGCCGACCAGATCTCCATCGCGTTGCGTAGTGCGGAGAAACGTACTTCTCGCATGTTCGCGCCAAGGCGTCGCAGGTGAACGGCCGCCTGGTGGTGGGCATGTCGCAGATCGTCGCTGATCGGGATCCGACCGTCACTGTCGACACTGATCACATCGAGCTTCGAGACGTCGACGGTCTTGACCGCGCCCAAGGGGGCGTCGACGCAGACGGGATCGAGATCGTCTGGCCCCCACAGCAGGCGTACGAGTAAAGGAAGGTCTTCCGCGCGACGGGCGAGAGGCCCAGTGCACAAATACCGAAGCGCATCGTCGTCGCTGATCGGATATTGACCCGTGTTTGGAATGCGACCCCCAGTGGGTTTGTGTCCGAACACGCCGTTGAAGAACGCGGGCATGCGAATCGAGCCCCCGACGTCGGCGCCAATGCCAAACGGAGAAGCCCCGGCACCGATGATCGAGCCCTCACCGCCGGAGCTCCCGCCGGCAATGCGTCCGGCGTCGTACGCGTTGTTCGTTCGGCCGTAGACCTCGTTGTAGCTCTCCATCCACATGCAAAGCTCGGAGGTGTTGGTTACACCGAGCGGGATCGCACCCGCCGCGCGGACCCTGGCGACCACCGTCGCGTCGCGTTTGGCGATGAGGCTCGTGCGCGCGACGAGGCCGCCGGTGTTGGGCATGCCTTCGAGGGAGAAGCTTTCTTTGACGGTGCACGGCACGCCGTGAAGCGGGGGCAGCTCGCTCTTCGCGGAGCGTTTGGTCTGCGCATCCGCGTCATCAGCTTCGGCACGAGCGGCTCGGAAACGGTCGACCACGATGGCGTTCAGCGCTGGGTTCACCCGTTCGATCTCACGGATGTGTGCGTCGACGACTTCGCGGCTGCTCGCCTTCCCCTCCCGGATCCAGTGGGCGAGCTCGGTCGCGGAAGCCGTGAGTATTTCCCGCATCTAGGCGACCTGTAGCAGGCGTACCCCTCGGCGAAAAGACGGCGTGGCTCGAGCCCGCGGGTCCGGTACACTAGAGACATGCAGCCATCACAGGCGCTGATCGAACAACTCCCCAAGACGGACTTACACGTTCACCTCGACGGCTCGCTTCGGCTCGACACCATTCTCGACATCGCGGACCGCGAAGAGATCGTGCTCGCCGCCAATACGGCGGAGGGGCTCGCCCGTGCTCTTCATTGCGGTGAGAAGACCGGCTCGCTGGTCGAATATCTGAAGGCGTTCGAGACCACCCTCAAAGTCATGCAAACGGAGGACTCGCTCCACCGGATCGCGTACGAGCTGATCGAAGACGCCGCCAAGGAGAATGTGCGTTACATGGAAGTCCGCTATTCGCCGATGCTACACACCAAGGGCGGCTTGCGGCTTACGGCGGTGGTCGAGGCGGTGCTGGCGGGCCTTTGGGATGCGCAAAAGGACTTCGGTGTTCGTTCGAACCTGATTCTGTGTGGGATTCGCAACATCTCGCCCGAGTCTTCGGTGCGTATGGCGGAGCTCGCGGTGGCGTACAAGAACCGCGGCGTCGTCGGGTTCGATCTCGCGGGCGCTGAATACGACTACCCCGCGAAGCATCACCTCAAGGCTTTCCATCTCGTGCGCGACAACAACATCGCGGTAACGATTCACGCGGGCGAAGCGTATGGCCCGCGCTCGATTCACCAGGCGATTCACTTCTGCGGTGCCCATCGCATCGGTCACGGTTGCCGTCTTCGCGAGGATGGCGACTTGCTGCACTATGTAAACGATCATCGAATCGCGCTCGAATGTTGTCCATCGTCGAATGTGCAGACCGGCGCCGTCGAAGACCTCGCGACACATCCGCTCAAGTTCTATTACGACCTGGGTTTGCGAGTAACGGTCAACACAGACAATCGCTTGATCACCGATACGACCGTGTCGCGCGAGCTCTGGCTCTGCCACACGCGGATGGGCCTCGACATGGACGACCTGCGCCGCATCATCGTTAACGGCTTCAAAGCTGCGTTTCTGCCGTTTCACCAGAAGCAAACGCTCGTGCGCTCAGCGCTCGCGGAGCTAGACGACCTGCTCGGTGAGGAGTCCGTGACCGACACGGAAGCTGAATCGCTCCCAGCTCGCGGCTAGCGCTCCGCGGTTTCCGCGGTCCAGCGGAGCACGGGCTTGCGTGCCGCGCGTGTCTCGTCGAGGCGCCGCATTCGTGTGAGGTGCGGGGCGTTCTTCACGGTGTCCGGATCGGCCTTCGCCTCGTCGCTAATCGCGTGCATCGCGTCCACGAACTCATCGAGTGTTTGCTTGGACTCGGTCTCCGTCGGCTCGACGAGCATCGCGCCTTTCACGACGAGCGGGAAATAGACCGTTGGCGGGTGAAAACCGTAGTCCATCAGTCGCTTGGCGACGTCCATGGTAGTGATGCCGGTCTCTTTGAGGTGTTTGTCGCTGATGATCACCTCGTGCATGCATGTCTTGTCGTAAGCAACGTGCCATGTCTCACCGAGCCTCGCCCTGAGATAGTTCGCGTTGAGCACGGCAAGCTCGGTCGCTGCCTTCAATCCCTCGGCTCCCATCTCGCGAAGGTAGGCATAGGCCCGAACCATCATGCCGAAGTTACCCTGAAACGCGCGGAGCCTTCCGATGGTCTTTGGGCGGCTCTCGTAATCCAAGAAGAAACTGCCGTCGTCGTTCTGCGCAACGACCGGCGCCGGCGCGAACGGGTCGAGCAGCTGTTTGTACCCGACCGGACCACAGCCAGGGCCGCCGCCACCGTGCGGCGTGGTGAACGTCTTGTGCAGGTTGAACTGCATGACGTCGATGCCCAAATCGCCTGGCCGCGCGATGCCCATCAACGCGTTGAGATTGGCTCCATCGCCGTAGACCAGCCCGCCCTTGTCGTGGACCATTTGTGCGATCCGCGGGAGGTGCGTCTCGAAGAGTCCCACGGTGTTGGGGTTGGTGATCATGATCGCTGCGACGTCGTCATCGATGAAGGGTGCTAGCTCTTCGGGCACAACGATGCCTTGTTTCCCGGCCGGAAACGGAACCGCCTTCAGGCCATTGAGCGTGCACGAGGCTGGATTGGTGCCGTGCGCTGTATCGGGGATGAGCACTTTGCTCGGGCTGCGGCCTTGCTCCCGGTGATAGGCCTGAATCATCATCAGGCCGCAGAACTCGCCTTGCGCACCAGCCGCTGGATGTAGCGAAACGCGATCCATGCCGCATACCTCGGCAAGGCCCTGTTCGAGTCGCCACATCAGTTCAAGTGCGCCCTGCACCAACGCATCGGGTGCATACGGGTGCAGCCCAGCAAAGCCGTTCAAGCGAGCCGCCCACTCGTTGACCTTGGGGTTGTACTTCATGGTGCACGAGCCGAGCGGGTACATTCCGGTATCGATCGCGAAGTTCTGCTGGCTGAGGCGGACGTAGTGACGCACCGCCTCCGGTTCGGACACCTCGGGTAAGAGGGGAGGGTCGCGCCGCGCCAAGTCACCGAAGAGCGCGTGCGGATCGGCTTCGGGCACGGCGGACTCGGAAAGAGAAGCGCCGCTGCGGTGAGGGCTTCCCTGCTCGAAGATCAAGGGAGTGCGGAACGAGAGGCCGGCCGCCGCGGATCGAGGCATGTGCGTTTAGTTAACAGTTGGGGGTCGAGAGTCAAGAGTGTCGTGTCGGGGTCCTGTCAACCATCGACTGCTGGGTCGTCGAAGGCACGCGAGAGCTCTTGCACGAGTGCAACATCCTGCTCCAACCCGAAGCAATACGGCAGATCGATTCGCTCAGCAGGGATCGCCTCGGCCAGGCGGGCGACACTCTCATCCTGCATGATCTCCTTTAGAACACGTCTGCGCCCGGCAATGGCCAACGATTGAATTGCCGAGCCCGGCGCGAGCTGCTCCGGCAACTCGCGGATCAACTCTCGCTGTTCCTTTTGAAAGAGCTGCTCGAGCAACCGATTGACCACCAGACGGAGCACCGGGATCTCAAGCTCATTGGTCAGGGCATCGTAGAGCTCCAGGGTTTCATTCACGGGCATGTCCTCGCCAAGCGTGACCAACACAGCGCCAGCGCGTTTCTCATCGCGAAACAGTTCGAGCGCTCGCACAGCTTCGCGCCGTAGCAAACCCGGTGGCGCTACCTTTTGGATCACGAGAGGCACCCGCAACATGTCGAGTGCGTGCCCCGTGGCCGGTGCGTCGAGTAGCACCAAGTCGTATTCGGGTTTTCCGTTGGGCGGGTGCGCGTGGTAGTGCGCTTTACCCAACATCGACCACGATTCGAGTCCCGGCGTGCCACGAAGAAACGCGCGTACCAAGCGGTTCTCGAAGACAGCGCGGTACACGGCGCGTACCTTGAGGATCATCAGTCCGTACTCCTCGAGCGCAGCCGCCGGAGTCATGTTGACCGCGTCGATGCCGTCGGCGACGTTGACGATCTCGGTTTCGATCGGCTCCTCGAGGTGAAGTAGCTGGCTGACACGCTCTTTGGCGTTGACCATGCACAACAGTACCCGCTTCCCCTCGCGGGCTGCGGCGAGGGCGAGCGCGGTTGAGACTGTCGTCTTTCCGACGCCTCCTTTACCGATAACCATGAGAAAGCGCCGGTCGAGCAAACCCATTGCCGCGCGGTGTAGCGGCGGGCACTGTTCCGGGCAAGGGGCCCGTGCTAGCGTCCCAGCGTCACGATGACGAATGCTGCGGCCGGTCGAGCGCCCCTTGGATGGCTCGCTCTCCTCATGATTACCGGGCTGTGCCTCGCAGCCAGTCTATACACGATCTTCTTCGTCGCCCCGGTCGAAATGCAGATGGGTATCGTCCAGAAGATCTTCTACTTCCACGTCCCTAGCGCCTACGCGATGTACGTCGGTTTCGTCGTGTCCGCCGTGGGGAGTGCCATGTATCTCCTCAAGAGGCAGCCCAAGTGGGATGCGCTCGGTGTCGCTGGCGCTGAGGTGGGGATGCTCTTTTGCGCGATCGTCCTGGTGAGTGGTCCGTTGTGGGCGCGCAAGGCCTGGGGTGTCTGGTGGACTTGGGACCCACGGCTGACTACCACGCTGCTCGCTGGGATGATCTTCGCCGCATATCTCGCCCTGCGCTCTTTTGGGGAGGCAGGCGAGGTCGAGAAACGTTTCGCGGCCGGTTTGGCCGTTTTCGGTCTGCTGGACTTGCCATTGATCCACTACAGCGTGCAGCGGTGGCGCGGGGTGCACCCGACTGTCATCACCGGCAAAGGCGGCGGGCTCGAGTCCAACATGTATATTGCTCTGGCGGTGAGCTTCGTGGCGTTCACGTTGTTGGTCGCGCTTCTCATATGGACACGCACCAGAGTGGAGCGCCAGCGTCAACGCGTGGCAGACCTCTCGCTCGAGGTTGCCCGCAGAAGTTAACAGGAGGGTCACATGCGTCGCTGGCTTTATTGCTGTTTGGTTGCAGGTGCTTTGGTGTTTCCGGTGCTTACGAGCGCACAGGACGCGCCGGCGGAGACACCGTCCGAAGCACGAGCAGCCGAGTTTGTCGGGGTCGAGGGCGCGGTGGCCGAAGACGTTCCCGGCGGGCCATTGTTGATCGGCGCCTATGGAGTCGCTTGGTTGTTTCTGTTCCTCTACTTGTACCGTCTCGGCCGGCTGCAGGGCGCGGCCAATGAGGCGCTCACCGCCGTCGAAAAGCGTCTCGCGTCCTGATGCCGTCGATCGAGCACATCATCTACATTCCGGGCATTTTGCTGATCGGTTTTGCGGTAGGCTTTCGCCTCGGCGCGCGCGCGGTTCGGGAGGAGCTCGAGCGGCGCGAGCGGGAGCGTCGCGAGTAGGGGGAAGATGTTACGTCCGACAGGGTGGGTCGTTTTCGTGTCGCTCGTGCTCCAAGCCGGACATGGGCAAGCCAGTGTTCAGTCTTCGCCGCTTTCATTTCTCGGGAGTGACAAGAGCCAGGACGAGATCCTTTCGTCGATGGCGGAGGGGGTCCCGGTTCAGTTCAAACCGATTGGGAACACTTCGGCGGTGTTTCGCATGCGCCTCTCACCGCCTCCCAAAGCGGCCTACAAGCCCCGAACACGGGAGTTGCGCCACGGCTATCAGGCTGAGATCGCAGCGTACCGAATCGCGCGGTTGCTCGACTTCGACAATGTGCCGCCCGCGATCTCCAAACGCGCGGGCCGCGTGCAAATGAAGCAGAAATTCCATCCGGAGCAGCTTTCGAAGTGGCCCCGGTCACGGCGCGCGATTCTTTGGGACGACGATGGCACCGTGCCCGGCGCAGCGATTTACTGGATTCCGAAGCTGCGAGAGCTCGAGCTGGATAAACAGCAAAAGCGCTGGCTTCCCTGGTTGAGTCAACAGGGAACGGTCCCTGATGCAAGAGAGAACCTCACGCGAGATCTGTCCAACGTGATCGTTTTCGATCACGTGATCGCGAATTGGGATCGCTACAGTGGAGGCAACATGAAGGGCCATCCCTCGGGCGAACGCCTCTTCATTCGCGATCATGACCGAGCCTTCGGAACACCCGTATCGCCGAAGATCCAGGCGCGTCTCAAGTCGCGACTCATTCAAGTCCAACGCTTCTCTAGGTCAACTGTGGAGCGGCTGGCTGCGCTGGATGAGCGGACGCTGCGTGCGGAGCTCGCAAAAGACCCGAGCCACGCGAAGACGCCGCTGCTCACCGATCTCCAGATCGCCGATGTGCTCGAACGTCGGGCTACCGTCCTCTCGCACGTCGCGGCTCTGGTCGAGGAATACGGCACGGATCGCGTCCTCACTTTTGAATGATTTTCCCTCGCGAATAGTGATAGGGTCCGCCGCGGGAGGAGACGTTGGCAAAGTTAGAACCCCTTGATCCTCAAGATGTCGGGCAAGTCCTCGGGTTGATCGTTCACGACCTCCGCAACCCCGCCGCGACCATTAGCGCAAACGTCGATTTCCTCAAAGAGGTAGGCCCTCTGGACAGCGAGTCCGATGAGGCGCTCGAAGACATCCGCATCGGCGTCGGTGAGCTTCGACGGGGTCTCGATCTCATCGCGTGGGTCGGTCGCTGGCTCTTGGGGCAGTCGCCTGTCGAGTCGGGCAACGGTGATGTTGGCATCTTCATCTCTCGGCTACAAAACATGCCGACGGCTGTCCCGGTACGCGTCACGCTTCGCGACAAAGATCAGCTTTACGCCAAGGGCGCACAGGCCGTCGCGGAGATTGTCCAGGTGCTGCTTCACAACGTCAAAGTATACGGTGGCAACGAGCCCGCCGAGATCACGGCCTACCGCGACGGTGAGGAGGTCGTGGTCGAGATTCAAGACAAGGGCATTGCACTCGCCAACGAATATCGAGAGCTCGCGTTCACGATCAAAGGTCAACGAGGCCTCAAGGGCAAGTCGCAGGGGCGCTACAGTCGCTTCGTTGGACTTCTCGCGGCTGCCGTCGCGACTCAAGGCATCGACGGACAGATCGAGGCCGACGGCGTCGACGGCGCGGCCGTCTTTCGTTTGCGGCTCAAAGCCGCCAAGCCGTCTACGCCACCCTCGGCCTGACAGCTCGGTTGCTCAAATATCGATTTCGCTGATCGCGACGAAGCCGTTCAGGAATGCATCGACGTCATCGACCGGGTCTTCGAGATTCGAGTTGCAGTTCTGTCGGGCCTCCGGGTCACGCCCCATGAGCACGAGGGCCGTGGGAACCTCTACGCGGCCACGGATTTCCCCACTGTCGCAGCTCGGCACATTGATGCTGTCGATGCTGGTCGGTGCTGGGGGATCATTGAGGAGCTCGTCCCTGTGGTTCTTGAGCCAGAATAGGACTTCGTCGACGCTCGCCGGGTAGTCGACCGTGTCGCCATTGCCCTGGGACACTGCAACCGCAGGAACGCCTCGTCGTGCCGCCGTCTTGGCCGCGCCGACTGTCCCTGAGAAGATCGAAAGCAAGCCCACGTTTTGCGTACTGTTCGCCCCCGAGATGACGAGATGGGGCGGGTCTTCGAAAACATTGTCGAGTGCGTAGATGACGCTGTCGGCCGGGAAGCCGTCGACCGCGAAGGCGGGAAAGCCGCTCAACGTGGTGAGCTCCATCGCGGTGGTGGGCGGTGGCTCGGTCGTGCTGTCACTACTGCCACTTCGGTCTTCCAGCGGCGCCGAGACGGTGATGTCGTACTTGGGATCATCGCGAAGCGCCTCGACGATCGCGTCGATGCCTGGCGCATCGTAGCCGTCATCGTTGGTGATGAGAACGACGAGTGGCTCGGATGAACCCGACCCTCCGCAACTCGAAGATATACTCGCGATGGCGAGCAAGAGCACGCTACACAAACGGGGCATCCCTCGACAGTACTACGACAGGGCGCGCGTTGGCTACCCATAGCTGGCGTCGACCACCATGGGTATGCTAGCGAGGGTCCCACGTTTCGATGAAGCGCGAAATCGACGCATTCCTTGATCGACTGGCCGGCTTTCAATTTCGCCATGCGGGGGTGGTCCTGTTCGTGTCGGTCTTGCTGGCTGCGGGATCACTACCGCTCGTCATGCAGCTCGGTCTCGATAGCGCATTCGTCGCGCTGCTCCCAGAGACTAAGCCGAGCGTTCAGGATCTCCGCGAGGTCGAGGACCGAGTTGGCGGTCTGCAGACGCTCACCGTTGCAATTCAAAGCAAAGATCTAGACGCGATGCAGCGCTTCACGAAGGAGCTCGTGCCGCGTCTAGAAAAAGACCTCGATCCTGAGATCGTGCGCAGCGTCGATTGGAACATCGGCACCTACGAAGACTTCGTCTACGAGCATCGACATCTTTACGCCGACATCGACGACCTGCTCGATGCCCGCGATGATCTCGAGGAACGCATCGACTTCGAAAAGCTCAAAGACAACCCGTTCTACGTCCGGCTGGACGATCACGAACCGCCCGAGATTCAAACGACAATCGACCGCATCAAGAAGAAGGCCGACGAAGGCAAGGAAGAGATAGCGAAGTACCCTGGTGGCTATTATGTCCACTCGGACAACGACCTTCTCGTCGTCTTCGTGCGAAGCAACCTCAAAGGTGGCGACGCCGCCGGTGCGGCAAGGCTCATCGCGCAAATCGACGAGCACGTGCACGACCTCGGCACCTCGAATTACGCTCCCGATCTGGTCGTTGAGTACGCCGGAAGCCTCGTGATCATTCGGGAGGAACACGAGGCCCTAGCCCGTGAGATGGTCCTGGCGGTTTCGATCACGATCGCCCTCGTCCTTCTCGCGATCTACATCTTCTTCCGACGGATTCGTGCGCCATTCTTGCTCGGCGGGGCGATGGTGACGCCGGTGCTCATGAGTTTCGCGACCGGCGAGCTCACGGTCGACTACCTCAACACCTCGACGGTCTTCCTTGGCAGCATCGTGATCGGCAACGGCGTCAACCCGAACATCATTTGGTTGGCGCGCTATTTCGAAGAGAGGCGTCGCGGTCGTGAGGTGTTGGATTCACTCGAGCGGGCGCACCACGGCACGTGGGTCGCTACGCTCACGGCATCCGCGGCCGCCGGTCTTGCTTATGGTTCGCTCATCATCACCGACTTCCGGGGCTTTGCGGACTTTGGCATCATCGGCGGGGCGGGAATGATCCTGTGCTGGTTTGGTGCCTATTTCATCCTTCCCGCGCTGACCGCTCTCGTCGAGCGCATCAAGCCGCTCACCTACACCGAAAAAGAAAAGAACCGGAAACCACTCTACGGGCTCTTGTTCGCACGGATGGTGTATGCGCGCCCCAAGCTCATCGTGGCTCTTTCGGCGTTACTCGGTGCCGTGGTGATCACAGCCGCGGGGTACGCGATCATCATCAAGTGGGATCCGTTGGAGTACAACTTCAAGAACCTGAAGTCCGTTCGTGAAGGGTCTACACGGGCAAAGGCGATCAATGATCGCGTCGGCGACATCGTCGGGAGTACCGAGCAGGGTAACGCCATCGTCATGGTGGCGGCTCAACGCGAGCAGGCCCGCGCGTACACCCAAGAGCTCGAGCGCCGTCGCGACGAGGAGAAGGCGCCTTGGGCCGATGTACAAAGCATCGACACCTTCTTGCCCGAGGATCAACCCGATAAGATCCCCATCCTCGACGAGATCCGCACGCTTCTCGAAGATGTCCGCGAATACGCCAATGAAGACCAACTCAAGCAGATCGACGAGCACATCCCTCCGAAGGATTTGAGACCTCTCGGCGATGCCGACCTCCCCGAAGAGGTTGCCCGCCCGTACACGGAAAAAGACGGCACCCGTGGCCGCATCATCTTGGTCGAGAAAGCGCCCGGCTATTCGATTTGGGATGGCCGCTATCTCGTTGCGTGGGCCAAGGCGCTACGGAACGTGAAGGTCGAGGATTGGGGTCGTCTACCGCTCACCGGCAGGGCGCCCGTGTTCGCCGACATCATTGAAGCGATTTGGACCGATGGCCCCAAAGCGATCGCGGCTTCGTTCACCGCGACCTTGCTTCTCGTTCTCGTGAGCTTTCGCCGGACCCGCGAGCGACTGCTCACCATGATGGCGCTCTTACTCGGCATTCTATGGATGGGGGGGCTGATGGCGGCTGTGGGCATGCGACTCAACTTCTTGAACTTCGTCGCGTTCCCGATCACGTTTGGAAATGGCGTCGATTATGGCGTCAACGTCATGCGGCGCTACGCGCTCGAGACGGATGCCGGTCACAGTGGGGCGGTGCGGTCGTCGATTGAAGAGACCGGCGGTGCGGTGATCCTATGCTCGCTCACCACGATCATCGGCTACACCACGCTTTACACCAGCTCGAATCTCGCGCTCAACTCGTTTGGTCTTGCGATGTCGATCAGTGAGATCACCTGCGTCGCGTCGGCCGTCTTGACCATGCCCGCGCTGCTCCTCTTGCTCGAACGACGCAGCAAGAAGGCGTAGCGTTCAGTTCCAACTGCTGATGTCCAAGCCAAACCGCTCGGCCACGGCTTCATTGTGCGGTTTGAAAAAGGCGCGAAGGTGATCGCGGTCGGCCGGAGTCATCCCGGAGTAGCCCCCGACATTGTGCCGGCCGAACTCTTGCACCTTGAACGGGCTAGCCTCGAGAAACGAGAGCAACTCGGCGAACTGTGCGTCGGGATCGGCGAAGAACTGCTCGTATTGCAACACCCGGAGTTGCTCCCGCGGAAAGTGCTCGAGATAACGCTCGAGCTGGGGCAGGTACAGGCCCTCGCGAAGGTAGCTCGAGTTGCGAAAGAAATACTTCTGCTCGGGAACGTCGTCGTCGGATCTTTCGAGCTCTTCGGCAAAGGCGGCTTCGAGAGAGCGCGTCTCGCCGCCGCGCCGCACCTCGTGAGCGAACTGAGACACCGCGCGGTCGATCGGATTGCGCAGAATCGCGACGATCTTGGCCTCGGGAATGGTCGACGCGATGCGCTCGGCGGCGTGGGGGTGAAACAGATAGCCGGCCGACGCCTCGAACGTTTGCTGCCCTTGTGCGGCCTGCGGGAAGTGAGCGCGGTACCATGCAACGCCGCGGTCGTAGTAGCGATCGAAGTAGCGCGCGGCTTTCCAGATCGGCGGCTCGAGATCCGGATGCTCGGTGAGGTATTGATAGAGGGACGTCGTGCCACTCTTGGCCGCGCCCACGAGCAAGAACGCGGGGAGGGTGCCGTGTCGCCCATAGCCGCGTATGCGCCTCGGCCAAATGACAAACTCGCGCAGCACGTCTCGGGCAGCCCGTCGCACCGGTCCCCGTAGCTGGGACCGAGCATTGGCGACCGTGGACGTCATGCTCTGGGATTTCCAGCAGTTACGGGCGCCAAGTGGCTTTTGCAGAGCATTCGGGGCATATAACATCGATCGCACCGAACCGCCCGCCATCGAACCGTTCGCTTCGCGTCCTCTTCCTGTCGAGTTGTGTCCAGGGAGGCGGCGTTGGGCGAAGTCTGTGCGTCTACTTTGGTCACGAGGGACAGGAGATCGATCCCGCTGTCGTCATGCCCGAGCGTGGCGTGATCGCGGACAAGTTCCCCTCAAACGTAGACGTGCACTTGGTGCCGGAGTTCGTCGACCGCATTCAAAAGGGACCCTATGCGCTTCCAAACCGGTTGGGCTGGCCCTGGCTCGAGTTTGCGGGGGGCGTGACCGCGTACCTGCGCTCCACCTCCAAGGTCACCGAGGTCGCCCGCGAGCTCCAGCCGGATGTCATTTATTGCAATCACATGATCGCAAAACCGGTGGGTGCGTACGTAGGCTCGCGCCTTGGCATTCCCGTCGTGTTCCACGCGCGTAACGTGCACGTCCATCCAGTAGGTCGTCGGTTCTACCGGTTCCTCGCCGGACTAGATGAGACGAAGCTCGTCATCGCCAACTCTGAAGCGTCCGCCGAGCCGTACAGGGGCGCGGGGGCCGAAGTGGTGGTGGTGCCGAACTTCGTCGACCTGGAGCGTTTCGACCCAGCGAAGGCAACTCCGCGCCTCCGGCAAGAGCTGGGCCTCCGGCCCGATGCCGTCGTGATCGGCTACCTTGGGCGACTCGTGCCCAAGAAAGGAATCGACGTCTTGATCAAGGCGTTTGCGCTCGTTCACCAGCGCTACCCCAAGGCAGTGCTCACCTTGATCGGCGGCAACGACGACGGATCCTATCGCGACATGGAGGCCGAGTATCGAGAGCTCGCCGCGTCTCTCGGAGTCGCCGACTCCACATACTTCGTCGGGTTTCAAGAGGATGTTCCCAACTGGGCGATCGACCTCGACATCAATGTGCTGCCCTCGATCGAACCCGAGTCGTTCGGTCGCGTGTTGATCGAGGCTGGCTCGCTCGGTGTCCCGTCGGTGACTTCCGCGCACGGCGGCGCAATGAGCGTCGTGAAGGAGGGCGAGACGGGACTTCTCGCCGCGCCGGGCAGCGTCGAGGCGTTGGCCGACGCCCTCTGCGAGCTTACGGGCGATGACGCGTTGCGAAAGCAGATGGGTGCTGCGGCGCGCGCCGACGCGCGGGCAAACTACGATGCGAGTCGGATCTCGAGTCAGATCACCGCGCTGCTTCGGTGGGTTGCGGGAGAGCGAGACCAGAGCGCTCAGCAAACGCTCGATCGCGTGCTAGCGCTTCAGTCAGGCTGAGTATCTCGAAGCCACGCTCCCGAAGGCCGCGGAGGATGAGCGGCAGCGCTTGCACCGCGGAATCGCAGCGTCGTGGCTTTTGGGGAGCGTGACCGTCATGGAGCAGGAGAATGTCGCCGGGCTCGGCGCGGGAGAGCGCGCGCTCGGCGACCTCGTTCGGGTCTGGGTCACCAGTGTCGAAGAGCGGATAGGAGAAACCAACGAGCGGCTGACCGAGCTCGCGGGCGATGCGTTGGACGCGGCGGCTCTTGTACCCCTTGGGGCAGCGTAGCCACTTCGGGCGCCGACCGGAGAGCTGCTCTAGCGTGTCGGCAGCGGCGGTGATTTCTTGGCGAATGCGCTCGTCCGATTGAAGGGGCAGGAGCGCGTGGGTATCGCTGTGGTTCTCGATGTCATGTCCGTCCCGAGCCATCGCGGCGATCGCCTCTGGATGTCGGCGAGCGTTTTCGCCGATACAGAAAAACGTTGCCCGTGTGCCGTGCGCTTTGAGCACGTCGAGAACGCGTGAGGTGAACGGCTCGATTGGCCCATCGTCAAACGTGAGCACGACGTAGCGGCCGCTCGGGGAGCCGATTTTGGCGGGCGCTTTTGACAGGAGCTCTGCCCCGGGCGCGACCATGTCGACGATGAACACCGTCGCGGTGACGGCGAGCACGGCCACTAGGACCGTGTATACCAGTGCCCATGGCGCAGGCAGCAGATAGGCGATGCTAAGACACAGCCCGACGGCTGCTACACCGGCAAGGGCATAGCCGATCGTCTTCAAGGCCGACCGAACAGGCATCGCGGGATCGTAGCAGCGAGGCACCGGCGTTGCGACCGCGTGATTTGCACCGGATTGGCCGCAAACAAACGCACGGGCTAGGGTCCCCGCAAGGCCTTTGTGAGTCGACGCCGCATTCCCAGTCTCAACTTGGTGTTTCTCGTCCTGGGGATCGCCCTGTTCGTGTTGCTGATCCTCAAACTCGATCCGCACGAGGTCGGTCAGCAGCTCAAGCGTGCCGGGTGGGCACTCGTGCCTGCGTTCATCGCCTACACCCTCAACTTGTGTGCCTCCACGATGGCCTGGCGCGAGGCGATTCAGCCGGGTGCGCACGGTCGACGCATTCCGTTTGGACCGCTGCTCGCGGCGTTTTGGGCAGGGCACGCGATCAACGGAGTCGGCATCGGGGGCATCGGCGAGGTGTTCAAAGGCACCTTGCTCGCGCGCCGCATCCCCGCCGAGGAATCGGTCGCGGCATTGGTGATCTACAATTACATGAACGGCATGGTGACGATCGCGTTTGCCGTCATCGCTCCCGCGATCGCGCTGTTTGCGTTCGACTTGCCGCGCGACGTGGTCGCCGGCGTGTTTGGTCTCGCGCTGCTTTTCTTGCTCGGCATCCTGCTGTTGAGGACGATGTTGCGCCGCGGGATGGTCGGAAGGCTCATGCGTTCCATGAAACGCCTGCCGTTCATGCGACAGATCGACGCGGAAAAGCTCGAGGAACGCGGGCGGGTGATCGATGAGCGCTTCGCGGAGTTTCGCGCGCGCCGGCCAGCGTCCTTTCGACGCATCGTTGCTTGGTTCGCAGTGTCTCGGCTGATGCAGGTCGCGGAAACCTGGGTCATGATCTACGCCTTTCTCCCCGATCGCGACCCGTGGTGGCTTCTCGCAGTGGCGCTGGTGAGTCGGTCGTTGACACATCTCGTGGCCTGGGCGACGGCGTTCGTGCCAGCACGCGTCGGCACCGCCGAGGGTGGGACGGCGGCGCTCTTCGAGCTACTCGGGATCGGGGCGAACGTCGGTCTGTCGTTTGCCATTCTGCGGCGCATCCGGCGCCTGCTCGGCATTGCGGTTGGCTTCATCATCCTGGGCGGCATGACGCTCAAAGAGCGGCGCGAGCGCGCGGACACGAATCGGAATCCTAGTCCAGGACGCATGTAGTCCACTGGGGACCAACCACTATGGACCCCCAACCCAGAAAGGGCTAACGTCCGGGGCCATGGGCGAGACCCACATACGCACGGAGATCGACATCGACGCCCCGCCTTCGGTGGTGTGGGGGTTACTGAGTGACTTTTCGGGGTTTCGCGAATGGAATCCGATGGTCGTGGCCGCCGAAGGATCGGCGACCGAGGGCAGCATCGCCAAGCTTCACTACCGATCGAACGTCGGTGTTCACCTTCGTTTTCGGGTCCGCATCACGCATGCCGAAGCCAACCGAGAGCTCCGATGGATCGGCTCCCGGCTGGGCATCAGTGGTGAGCACTACTTCCAACTGATCGCTCAGGGCCCAGGGACCCACTTCGTGCACGGCGAGGTGTTTCGGGGTCTATTGGCGGGGCCGGCGGGCTTTCTATTCCGCGATCAAATATCGGTGTTCGAGACGTTCAACCAAGCCCTCAAGGATGTGGCAGAGCATCACTTCAGAACGGCGGGCATCGCACCTACGGATGGTACAACGCCAGCCCCACCGTAATTCCCGAACCCACCGCGACAAACAACACGTTGCGTGCCTCGGTGAACTGCCCAGATCGCATTGCACTTTCGAGCGCGGCAACCGGACCTGCCGTATGCACCCGAGCAAAGCGCTCGTCGACTTGCGCGATGCGATCTGCCGGCACACCGAGCTCTTGACCAAACGCGTCGGCGAACCCCGCGGGCGTTGGGCTCGGCACGAGGCAGTCGATATCGTTGATGCTGAGCCCGGCGCTCTCTAGGAACTCGCGGGTGGAAATCAGCGCACACTCGGCACATCTCGCCGCGTAGCCCTCTTCTTGTTGGATCTGTAGGACATTGCTGCCGGGCTCCAATCCTGGAACGACGTCGGCCACGGCGCGAGGAAGCGACCCCTCTTGCCAAACCATTTCGCCTTTGCTCAGGTGCTTGAATTCGGAAAAGGTCGAAAACGAAAACCGCGAGAAGCCCTTGCCTTCGTCATCGCCCCGTGAGAGCAGCACGGCGCCGCCAAAGGCCCCGAACGGGAACTTCGAGCCTCCGGTTCGCGACAGCCGACCCGCGGCCCCGACGAGGCCGAACGGGAAGTCCCAGTTGCTCCCAAGCTCGGGATCGGCGTCCGAGGTCACCACGATGCCAAGGTCGATCGCGCCCGACGTCAAGAACCCATCGAGAATGTGTATGCCGGTGAGAACGCCGACTGCGCCATTGACTACGTCGAAGGAGAAGGTCCCGTGGCCGCCGTCCAAGGGTGGATCTGGGTTTGCGCCGATGTCTTCCTGAATCATCGCGGCGATGGCCGGCTCACCGATGTTGTTGTCGCGGTAGATCCCTGCGTTGATCAAAAAGTCGATCTCGACTGCCTTGCGACCCGCGCGCTCTAGACACGCGCGTGCGGCATCATCGGCAAGCTTGATCGCTCCGGTCCCGCCGAGGCGCCGCTCGGGTCGAGACGTGCTGGCGGCCTCAATCTTCGTTCCCATAGCGATCCAAGATCTCCTCGACGGGGAAGATCAAAACGCCGACCTCGAGCCCCGATGCAAATGAAATGAGCATGATGACATCGCCGTTCTTGAAGCGCTTTTCGCCGAGATACTTGCGCAATGCGACGAAGTGAGTGGTCGAAGACGTATTGCCGAACTCATTGACGGTGACTACCACGCGCTTTGGCTCGACCCCAAGGCGGTCACCGATCTCCTTTGCGCCTCGCTCGATCGCGCGCGCCGAAGTTTGGTGAGGAATGACGTAGTCGATGTCGCCAAAGCTGAAGCCTGCAGCATCGAGCGCCTCCTTCAGGAGAAGCGGCGATTCGGAGATCGCGACCTTGTGAATCGTCCGCGCCTTGGTGAACATCGAAGCGCCAGGGCCTACCCTGCTGGGCGCGCCAAGGCAGAGCCGGCTGTGTTCTGAAAGCGTGGTAAACCCGGCGACCGCGATGCGGTCGCTCTCGCTCTCCGCCCGCTCGACGATCACCGCAGTGCCCGCGTCGCCAAGGGTGAGCGATGCGAGCTGATCGCTCAGTACCCAGCGGACCTGCTTCGCGGCGTTCTGTCCTAGGCTCGAGATGTACTCGCCACTGACGGCCATGCCTCGACGGATCACTCCCCGTCGGATGAAATCGTGCAGAATGAAGATACCGGTCATCATCCCAGCGCATGCATTCGAGATGTCGAAGTTGATCGCCCGGTGTGCCCCGATGGCGTCCTTGATGCTCAGGCTCAGGGCTGGCTCCCATTGATGCCGAAGCCCGCCCTTATTTCGACTGATGCTGCAGTTGATCAGCATCTCGATGTCTTCGGGACCGTGGCGCGAGTGGGCGAGGCAATCCCTGGCCGCGCCCACGGCAAGCGTGAAAGAGTCCTCTCCTTCCGAACAGACGTGCCGCTGATGGATCCCCGTGAGCCGCTCGAGCTCGATGTGAGGATGGTGCCGAGTGCTTTCCATCAACTCACGCGTCGTCAGGATGCGCTCGGGGATCTTCGAGCCGATGCTTTCGAGGCGCGTTGGGATCGCAGCGCTCCCATCGGCGAGCGTCCCGATACCCGCTTCGAGAATCATCCCGTGCTCCATGGGTACCGCATCACGGCGCTTTGCCATTTGGGCAGCCTAACTCGAAAAGCGACCGCTTTGAAGCACGGGTTCGAGCCAAGCCTATGGTTGGCGGCTGCGAAGCCGTTCGAGGAAGGCGCGGATTTTCGCTTCGTACCCAGAGTCGATCGGCTCGTAATAGCGTCGCCCCTCGAGCTCGTCGGGGAGATACGTCTCCCCTGCGGCGTAGCCCTCTTCGTCGTGCGGATAACGGTAGCCGTCGCCGTAGCCCCAGGACTTCATCGCCTGGGTCGGGGCGTTGCGGAGCTTCTTCGGCACCGGGAGCGCGCCGTGCTCGCGCACCGCTTCGCGCGCCGCGTGCCACGCCTTGTTGCTCGCGTTGCTCTTGGGCGCGGAGGCAAGATACGTGCAGCACTGCGCCATGGCGTAAATGCCTTCCGGCATGCCAAGCCGTTGAAACGCCTCGTCCGCAGCGACCGCCACCTGCAAAGCCCGCGGATCGGCGTTCCCGATATCTTCGCTTGCGAAGATGATCATCCGTCGCAGCACGAAGAGCGGCTCTTCGCCCGCTTCGAGCATGCGCATCATCCAGTACAGCGCGGCGTCTGGATCGGTGCCGCGCAGCGATTTGATGAACGCGCTGATGACGTTGTAGTGCTCTTCGCCGCTCTTGTCGTAAAGGAGCGTCTTTGAGGCGAGCGCCTGCTCGACCACTTCGGAGGTCACCACCGTGCTCTGTACGGCAGAGCAATGCGCCTCGGTGAGCTCGAGCGCGGAAAGCGCGCGTCGGGCATCGCCCTGGGCACCGTGCACCAGGAGCTCCATTGCTTCTGGAGCGATTTCAAGCCGTTTTAGGCCAAGGCCTCGCTCTTCATCGTGAAGCGCGCGCTCGAGGAGCGTGGCGATGTCTTTGTCCGAGAGCGGTTTGAGCTCGAAGACGCGCGACCGGCTGAGCAACGCCGCGTTGACCGCAAAGGAGGGGTTTTCCGTGGTCGCCCCCATCAAGACCACCGTGCCCTTTTCCGCGTGCGGCAGGAGTGCGTCCTGTTGCGCCTTGTTGAAACGGTGGATCTCGTCGACGAAAAGGATCGTCTTCTTGCCGTAAAGGGTGATCCGCTCTTTGGCGGCCGCGATGAGCTTCCGCAGCTCCGGCACGCCGCCAAGCACTGCGCTGAAAGGCACGAACGTCGCCGAGGTCTCGTGCGCGACCACGTTGGCAAGCGTGGTTTTGCCCGAACCCGGCGGTCCCCACAGAATCATCGAAGGCACTTTGTCGGCGCGGATCACCCGGGCGAGAAGCGAGCTCTCACCGAGGATCTCCTCTTGCCCAACGAGCTCTTCGAGAGAACGCGGGCGCATGCGGTCCGCGAGCGGGGCGTTTTGCTCGGCCTGTCGCTCGAAAAGCTCCATGGCGCGCCTCAGCCGACCACTGGGAGTCGTTTTGGGCCGTCTGCCGGCGGCGCCTTTTCGCCGCCTCTGCGGTCGAAGTGCTCTTTGGCGATGCGTTCGGCGAGCACGTCTGCGATAGCGGTGAACACCTTGCCTGCGTCCGATGACGGCGCGGCCTGTACGACGGGATTCCCTTGGTCGCCCCATTGTCGTACCAGCGGGTCGATCGGTACTTGGCCGAGCAATGGTGCCTCGGCGAAATCCGCAACCGCTTGGCCCCCGCCCGCACCGAAGATCTCGTGCTTGACGCCGGCCGAATCAATGAAGTGACTCATGTTCTCGATCACGCCGAGCACGGGAACGTCGAGCTTTTTGCACATGGAAACGGACTTGTACACGTCTTGAAGCGCGACCTCTTGCGGCGTAGTGACGACGATCGCGCCCGTGAGCTTCATCTTTTGTGCCATTGTGAGTGCGACATCACCCGTGCCGGGCGGCATGTCCAAGATCAAATAGTCGAGCTCTCCCCAATCGACATCGCCGATGAACTGCTGAAGTGCGCCATGAAGCATCGGGCCGCGCCAAATGACGGCTTGCTTCGGGTCTTCGAGCAGAAAGCCGATGCTCATCAGCTTGAGGCCGAACCGCTCGAGCGGAAGGATCTTCTTGCCGTCTTTGGACACGGGGCTACCGTCGATGCCGAGCATGGTCGGAAGCGACGGCCCGTAGATGTCGGCGTCGAGCAACCCGACGCGTGTTCCCATCCGCCGAAGCGCAAGTGCCAGATTGGCCGCGACCGTGCTCTTACCGACCCCGCCCTTGCCACTGGTGACGAGGATCACGTTACGCACCTCAGGGATGGGGTCGCTGCTCATCGTCTCGCGCGTCGGGACGCGCACCTGCCATTCGACCTCGGTGAACGTCACGCCAACAGCGCCGAGCGCCGCGTCGATACGCCCCTTGAGCTCTTGACGAAGCTCCTCTGAAGGGGAGCTGATGCGTACGCGTACCTGAGCTCGCCCGTCCCCGACCGAGACTACATCGACCGTCCCCAAGCTTCCGAGCGACTTCTCGAACATCGGGTCGACGACCTGTTCGATCGCCTTTTGAACGGCTTCTATCGACAGCGTGCTCATGGGTAACCGTTCTCCTAGAGCGACGCCGCGACACCGTCAAGCAGCCGGAAAGGGGACCTTCGCCTTTTCTGCGAGTAAGCTCGTCGTTAGTGTCCGATCGATTGCGACGTTTCGCTTTGCCGGCGTTGTTGTTTGTGGTTTTCTCGTCGATTTACTGCGCGACGATGAGCGACCGTCTCTTTCGGCCGACCCACAACAACCACTACGTTCATCTCGCCGATGCCTGGTTGCATGGTCGTTTGGATCTCCGAGGCAATCCGCCGAACGACAACGATTGGGCCTGCTTCGATGCCGAGACCCGCGATCGCTGCCCTCGAGCCAAACAAAAGATCACGGCAGACGAGACCGGACGCTATCGCTGGTACGTTTCCTTTCCGCCGCTTCCTGCCCTCGTGATCCTGCCGGCGGTCGCGATCTTCGGTGTGGGGTTGTGGGACGCGTTGTTTTGGGGACTTCTTGCGGGCCTCACGCCAGCGCTCTTGTTCGTCGTGCTCCGCTGGCTGCGAGAGGCGGGACGCAGCGGTCGACGTCAACGGGACGATATCCTTCTGACCGCGATCTTTGGCGTCGGCACCGTCTACTACTTCACGGCGGTGCAGGGCACGGTGTGGTTTGCGGCGCAGGTGCTCGGATGCGCGTTGCTGTGCCTCTACCTTTTGTTCTCACTGGATGCGCGCCGACCGCTCTGGGCGGGGCTCGCGCTCGGCCTCGCGTTCTTGTGCCGCCCGACCATGGCTTTTCTTTCGATATTCTTTGGCCTCGAAGCGCTTCGCGTCGCGCGGGAGCGTGGCTCGGCCAGCGTGCAGCCCGACGCATCGCTCTGGGTGCAGCTCCGGCAGTGGGTCGCACCGGTGAGGTGGAGCGCCGTCGTCAAGGATGTGCTCGTCTTTAGCGCGCCGATGGCCGCGCTCATCGGGGTCGCGTTCTGGCACAACTACGCCCGCTTCGGCGATCCGCTCGAGTTCGGCCACAGCTTCTTGCAGATTCGCTGGCGCCCGCGCATCGAAAAGTGGGGCCTGTTTCACTATCACTATCTCGCCAAGAACCTCGCGATCTTCCTCGCATCCCTGCCGTGGCTGCTGCCGAAGTTCCCGTACGTCAAGGTCAGTGAACACGGCTTGGCGCTCTGGTTCACTACGCCCAACCTGTTATGGGTGCTTTGGCCAAAGCGCGTCACGGGGACCATCGTCGCCTTGTGGTGCGCCATCATCCCCGTGCTGGTCCTCAATCTGTGTTACCAGAACTCCGGCTGGGTCCAGTTCGGTTATCGCTTCGCGCTCGATTACATGCCGCTCCTGTTCTTGTTGCTCGCGCTCGGCGGCCGTCGCTTCGGCGGTGCCTTCGTCGCGGCGGCGGTCTTTGCCGTCGTGGTCAATACCTTTGGCGCGATTACCTTCGACCGCGCCCACGTCTTTTACAGTGATGACAAGAGCCAACAGACGGTCTTTCAGCCTGACTGAAACCTGGCGTGCTAACTTGTAGCTAGGGATTTCTGAAGTTGCTTAAGGTGGGTTTGCACGTGCACTGGCTTCGAGGTGTTGCGCTAGCGCTGCTCCTGTGCAGCGTTGCGTCATGCTTCGAGCGAAAGACGCCGACCCAAGTGATGGTGATGATCACGGCCGAGGAGGACCTCGCCGCGCTGGTCGATACGTTGCAAGTTGAGGTCTTCTCCGACGGCGAACGACGGCTCTCTGGCAGTGAAGGCCTGATCGATGGCGCGCCGATTCGAGAATCCGGGAGCCCGGTGGCCATCCCGCTGCTGCCGAGCGAGGGTGATGCGACGCGTACTTACGAGCTCACAGCTGAGCTCTTCGACGCGGATGGCACGAGCTTGGGCACGCAGGCGATTGCCGGTGACTACGTCGAGAATGAGCTTCGAGAGGTGTGGCTGGTCTTCGAGGATTCGTGCCGGGATGAGCTTTGTCCCGATGGCTTCCGCTGTTACCAGGGGCAATGCGCGGAGGACTGCGTCGAACCTGTCGAGCTTGGGGTAGTCGACCCGAGCGCACCCGTTGCGACCGGCCCGGTCGCTTGCAGCACGCCGTGCGAACAAACCGCGTGTACAGGTGATCCCGACAACCAGAACGTCCTGCGATGCGTGGACGGCTACGGCGTCGTCGAGCAGGAATGCGGCCTCGGCTGCGATCTCG
>CAJIBX010000071.1_pt1 | contig 26770 bp, 25 predicted proteins | sample 9199471 | NCBI WGS metagenome assembly CAJIBX01 (sample SAMEA7708317, study PRJEB35096) | sediment metagenome | biome: marine neritic benthic zone biome [ENVO:01000025]; feature: sediment [ENVO:00002007]; material: shallow marine sediment [ENVO:03000034] sea grass bed [ENVO_01000059] ...
CGCTCCCGCCGCCGTAGGGAGTGTCATCGACGCTTTGATGCTTGTCGCTTGCGAACTCACGAGGCGATACCGTGACCAACTCGAGCAAACCCGCGGCCTTGGCCTTGCCGAGAATGCCGATGTCGAGCACGTGAAAGAATTCAGGGAACAGTGTGACGATCTCTAGGCGCATGGCGCCTCCGATGATCGCTGACCGCTCGCCGCCGGCCGCTTCATCTATTCGTCTCCACCGGCAGATCGCTGATGTCGTGCACGCTGATCTCGCCCGCCTCGAGGTCCACCGCTTCGATCCACTGCGGAAGGACGGGCACCTCGACGACGCCCGATTCCAACTTCACGCGCAGGCAGTCTGCGCTCGGATAGTCGACCACTTCGATCACCTTTCCCATCGCCGAGCCGCCATGCGTCACCACGAGGCCGATCAGATCGACGAAGTAGAACTCTCCGTCTTCCGTCGACGGGAGCGCGCTTCGCGGGACGCAGACCGCCGTTCCGCGGAGCGCTTCGGCCCCTTCGCGGCTTTCACACCCCTCGAGCTCCATCAGGATCGCCTTGGGCCCCGGCCGCGCGCTCTGAACCTCCACGCGCCGCAGCTCCCCCGCGGCATCGCGAAGGATCACCTCGGACATCTCCAACAACAGGGTCGAGCGCGGATTGTAGGCGTGGACCCTCAGTCCGCCCTGCACGCCATGCGGGCGTGCGATGACGCCGAGCGCGACCAGCGCGTCGGTCACTCGAGGATGTCCAGGACAGCACGCCGCTTCATTCGCGCCGACGTCGCCGTCAGAAGCGTGCGCATGGCCCTGGCGGTCCGTCCGTCGCGACCGATCACTTTGCCCAAGTCCTCCTGGGCGACCGTCAGCTCTAGGACGACCTCGCGATCCCCATCGATCAGTGCGACATCGACCGCATCGGGGTCATCGACCAACGAGCACGCCATGTACGCGACGAGGTCTTTGAGCTTCTCGACGGAGCTTGTCATCCCTGCGTCGCCTCGGTGGCTTTGCGGAACTCCTTGATCACTTTGGAAACGCGTTCGCTCACCAACGCGCCGTGGCCAGTCCAGTACTCGAGGCGACCGAAATCCACCGTGACCTTCTCGATCGGTTGCTTCGGGTCGTAGGTGCCGATTTGCTCGATGAACCTTCCGTCGCGGGAGTTCTCCCGGTCGGTGACGACGATGTGATAATACGGTCGTTTCTTGGCGCCTGCGCGCGAGAGCCGAACCTTGACCATTAGAAAACCTCGTGTTTCGGGTGATTTCCCGGAGTAAAGAGCTGGGGACGCTAGCCAAGGCCTGGGACTGCGTCAAGCCGGTCGCCCCCGGGTTCCAATCTTGGAGCCCGGGGAGATTGACGCTAGAACCTTCTCACATGACGGGGCTTCGCGCGATCGGCTTAGGGGTCGCCCTGGCGACGGCGTTCGTCGGTGGGTGCGATTGGCTGTCGGACAAGCCCAAGGAGTCGGCCACAGCAGAGCCAACGCCAACCCTTCGTCTCGCCCTCATCACCGATCTCAAGGGCTATCTCGAGCCTTGCGGATGCACGAGCCGCCCGCTCGGAGGCATCGATCGGATGGCGGCCAAGATCAAGGCGCTCCGCGCCGAGGGTGTGCCCCTCGTCACCGTCGCAGCCGGAGACACCCTGTTTGACGGCGTGGACTACGGCGAGGGAGGTGAAGAGCAACAGCTGCGCAAAGCCGAGACGCTCGTGCAGGTCTTGAATGGACTCGGGGTAGATGCCGTGCTCCCTGGGCCGCACGACCTGGAGCATCCCGGCCTTGCCAACTTGAGAGAGGCAAGCCGGTTCAAGTGGCTGGCGAACGCCGACGGTGTCGTCAGAGCGGATCTCAACATCGTGCTCGCGAACGGAGATCGCCGTGAGATCAACCGCATCGCTCGCGCGAACGAGGGCATCGACTTCATCGTCCAGGGCGCGCTGGACGAAGATGCGCCGGTGCCGCCGCGCAAAGTCGGCGAGGCGTGGGCGCTCCACGCGAGCCGGCAAGGCCAGGGACTGACCGTCGTCGACATCTATCGGCGGAGCGTAGGACCGTACGAAGATCGCAGCCTTTGGAGTCGGCTGGCCAAACGCGAGGCTCTCGACCTCGAGATCGACGCGCTCACGGATAAGATCGCGGAGTGGAAGGCCTCCAGTGCCGCGGCTGACGACCTAAAGGTGCAGGAGCGCCGCTTGGCACGGATGCGCGAGGAGCGCGCGACGTTGGACACGCCCCCGTCGCTTGCGAATGGAAACGTGTTCGTCGCGACGTGGCATGAGCTCCCCCCGGAGGCACCGAGCGACCCGGAGGTCAAAGCGCTCGTCCTCGAGCACGACAAGGCAGTGAACGCGTACAACAAGAAGGCGCTCGTGGATTTGAAGCCGCCCGCGGTGCAGAAGGGGCAAGCGAGCTTCGTCGGCTCGAAGGCATGCGCCGCCGCTTGTCACGTGCCGGCCTACCAGTGGTGGCTCACCACCGAGCACGGCCACGCTTATCAGACCCTGGTCGACCGTCACAAGGAGTACAGCTTGAGCTGCGTCGGGTGTCATGTGACGGGGTACAACCAGCCCGGCGGTTCGACCGTGACCCACAATCTCGGGGGCGCGCTGGTCAACGTGGGGTGCGAGAGCTGTCACGGTGCCGGCAGTCTGCACACTGCCGACCCGACGGTGCCGATCCGGCGCGACACCGAGCCGGCGCTGTGCGTCGGGTGTCACAACACCGAGCACAGCGACCTGTTCGACTACGAGGCGTACCGCGCGCGCATGATCGTCCCCGGCCACGGCCTGCCAGTCACCGCCAACCGCGAGCCGCAGGCCGCGAACCGCTGACCGCGCTCCGCTCCCCGCAGGCCGCGAACCGCTGACCGCGCTCCGCTCCCCGCAGGCCGCGAACCGCTGACCGCGCTCCGCTCCCCGTAGTCCGCGGGCCGCAAGTCCGCTGGCCGCTTCCCGCTGGCCACAGTCCGCGCGCCGCTGGCCGCAGTCCGCGCGCCGCTAGCCGCTCCCCGCGAACCGTTTCGTTCGCTTCGTCCTTTCGTTTCGGTTTGGGCCGGCTTCGCCGGCGGGTGAACCCAAACCTCAACGAAAGGACTCCGCTCATGTCGAAACTAGTCGCTCACCAGGTCGCTCTCGAGCTCATCCGCGTCGCCGCACCCGCGATCCGTCGCATCGAGCGCGCCGATCGGGACCTCGCCAGGCAACTTCGCCGCGCTGCCGCGAGCACCGTGCTCAACCTCGCCGAGGGCGACCACAGTGATGCAGGTAACCAACGTGCTCGGTTCTTCACAGCCGCTGGCTCTGCCAAGGAGACCAAGTCAGCTCTTCAGGTTGCCGAAGCCTTTGGGTACGTCACCGACGCCGCAGCGCTCGAGCTCGCCGACCGCGTCGTCGCACTCACCTGGAAGCTCGCGCGGTCAACGCACCGCTGCTCCTGAGGCGGCCAACCACGGAGGCGTGTTGCGAGGCGCGCCGACGGAGGAGGACCTCGCGAGTGCCAAGCAGCAGTTCACCGAGGCGCCTCGCTTGGCACGAGCGTGAGCGAGCCTTGCCCGGGCCTTGGGCTAGCAACCGGCCCGGATCTGCAAGGCGAGTGCGTCCTCCGAAGTCGGTGCGCCGCAACACGCCTCGCGAGGTTCCGGTCGAAGATGCCTTACTTCCGGAACCGCTGCTCCGGACCCGACGGAGCGTACACCTGATAAGCAAACACCCGGCTCGTGCCGTCGGGGGTGAAGCCATGCACTGTTCCCGGGGGCACGTAGACGAACGTGTCGGGCTTGATTTGAATCTCCTCGTCCCCGAGACGCATCTTGCCCGAGCCCTCCCTGAAGAAAAGCGCCTCTGCCGACTTGTCGTGCACGTGCTCGGGGACCCCGAGAGTGGGGTCGCCGTCGAGCGTTCCCAGACTTCCCAGCTTGGCTTCTTGGCGCGGCGCATCGAGGTAGACATGCACCTTTAGCTTGCCGTCGGAGTGAGCAAACGGACCGCTCCCCTTGGGATCGGAATAGCCGATGATGGGAGGCATAGCCCGGCAAGGTGGTGGGTTGTCCCACCCGGGCGGCGATCGAAAGCCGTTCTGTCGCTCACGCGTGAACGCGACGAAGAGCGTCGCATCGGCATCGTTCTTCGCGCGAACGCGTCCCGCGCCGCCACCGAATCGCACTGCACGCCCTCGTTTCACCGAAGTCTCGCCCGCTCGGATGGAGCCGTGCTCGACGAACACCAGCGCGTCCTGGCACCGACTCGTCGGCAGATAGAACTGAGCGCCCTTGGGGAGCGAAACGTGCCCCATGAGCACGTGTCCACCGTACCCGACGACCGACAGCCGGGGCGAGGGTCTGGGCGCCGGTTCCGGCGCGCCCCCGCACCCCACGAAAAGCAGTCCCGCCAAGAACGGTGTCAGGAACCCCTTCTCAAATGTTTTCAGAAGCCGCGCGGCTTTACGTTGGTACGTACCCACTCGATGATCTCCTCGAGCGCGATGCCTGGCGTGAACACCGCGCCAACGCCCTTATCTTCGAGGACGCGCATGTCTTCCTCTGGGACGATTCCGCCGCCAAACACGATCACGTCTCGGGCGCCTTTGTCGTGTAGTGCGTCCATCACGGCCGGGAACAGCGTCTTGTGTGCCCCGGACATGATCGAGAGGCCCACCGCGTCTACGTCTTCCTGGACGGCCGCCATGGCGATCATCTCCGGGGTCTGATGAAGGCCGGTGTAGATCACCTCGAAGCCGGCGTCCCGCAACGCCCGAGCCACCACCTTGGCGCCTCGATCGTGGCCATCGAGCCCAGGCTTTGCGACCAGGATTCGAACCTTCGCCTGCGACATGTCCCCGAGAATAGACGAGGGAGCCCACGAAGCAACAAGTCGTGCCTAACCATACAAGAGCTTCATGTCGGGCTCTTCGGTGCAGTAGTAGTGCGCCCAAATGTAGACGTGCTGAAACAACGCAGCGGCGAGCGCGGCAAGGGAGCCCGCGAGGAACCCAATCCCCCAAAACCCGAGAAACACGAAGGCGTACATCGCATTGTTCGAATAGCGAAATGCGCCCTCGTTCACGAGCGGCATCTCGCGGTACTCAGGCCGGAAGTGGTCAGCCCCCATCGCGCGAACGATGCCAAAGTACCGAAAGGTCGAGTACATCGCGTAGACCGCGGGAAGCATCAGCAACGCGCCGACCGCGATGCCAAGCCACTGCGGGAACGCCGCCGAGCCCGCATCGGCGACCGCCAGGCCCAACACGGTCAGTGGCCGTGCGATGAGGAGTGGCAAGAACAAGACCCCCCATACGAACAGGTCCGCCTTTCCGAACCAGCGCGTGAAGATCGACCAGCCCAATTGCGCACGGAACACCGCCGCCACGATGGCTTGATGGACGACGGCGATGCACACCGACGCCCAAAACCAAGCGCTGTCGCTCACGCCGAGCCAGGCTCCATCGCCCAGCGCCGGAGCTGCAAACGCCCATGCCAGCGGAACCAACACCGCCAGCACGCCGACGTGAAGCCACTGGCGATGAAAAAAGAACGAAGCCGTTCGGGCGTCAGGGAGGCTTGGGGGCTCTGGTTGAGCCATGCCGCGAGGATACACGAGTCCCCGCTCGAGGCGACGCGTCGTTACGTCACCGTCCCGCCGCAACTCGACCCCGCGCCTGCCGTGCATCCGAAGCAATGCCGGCCGGTCTCAATGGTGCGATCGTGGAGCTGGTCGAGGTCGAAGTCGGCGATGTGCTGCGGTGTGCCGTCGTCGATCGGGATCTCGAGCATTTGGTTGAAGTCGCAGTCGTAGAGCGCGCCGTCCCAGCCGACCGAGACGATGTTTCGACACATGACCGCCCGAGCTGCGCAGGGATTGAACGAATGGACGAGGCGCTCCATGTAGCCCTCGAGATTGCCGGATTCGATCAACCATTCGAGGTGCCTGCTGATCGGCATGTTGGTGATCGTGTAGAGCGCGTCAAAGACGATGCCGTGCCGCGCCTCGAGCTCACGCTTCCACTCCAGTTCGAGGCACTGCTGGGGGCCCGGAAGAGCGGCGCCGACCGGGTTGGTCACCAGCACCAAACGACGCTCTTTGGAGCCATCACCGTACCCCACCTCGTTGAGTCGCTTGAGGGCGCGGATGCTCTTGTCGAATACGCCGTCTCCGCGCTGATTGTCGGTGTCGAACGCGTCGTAATGCGGAAGTGAGCACACCACTTCGACACCGTGTGCGGCGAGGAACCGGGGCAAGTCGCGGTGTGCAGCGGTCTCGAGGATGGTGAGATTGCAGCGGTCGATGACGTGGCGTCCGAGCGCCCGGCACTGTTCGACCAGCCAACGGAAGTTGGGGTTGAGCTCCGGGGCGCCCCCGGTGATGTCCACGATCGGGATGGCCCAACGGCGCAGCGCGTCCACGCACTGCTCGGCTGTCTCGCGCGTCATCACTTCGGTCCGGTCCGGGCCCGCGTCTACGTGGCAATGACTGCACGCTTGGTTACAGAGCTTGCCCACGTTGATCTGCATCGTATCGATCGACGTCGGGCGCAGTGGCCACAACCCCTCGCGGAGCAATGCCTGCTCGAACCCCTGAACGCCAAGGCCCGTGAGCTGGCGCTGTTGAATCCGGCCCTCGGCCAGCGGAAGCCGTCTGGCCCTCAGGGACTTGGCGCGCAGCCGTGTGGTTTGACTCCCATCCATACTGGAGGGCGAAGTTTCGCACGAGTTCGCCGGCGAGGTACCCAAAATTCGGTCGGACTGCCCGGGGCCCGATAAGGTGTGTGGGTGGACCTCACCGGCGTCGTCCTCGCGGGCACATACCGGGTCGGGCGCCGTATCGGGCGTGGCGGCTTGAGTCACCTCTACGCGGCGGACCACCTTCGGCTCGATCGGCGATACGCGGTCAAGGTCCTGCAGCCGAGGCATGCCGGGTCCTCGCTCTGTCGGGCGAGATTCGACCGCGAGGTTCAGGCGATGACGCGCATTCATTCACCTTACGTTCCGAGCGTCGTCGATCTCCTCGAAACGCCAGACGGCCGACCGTGCCTCGTCATGGAAATGCTCGAGGGAGAGAGTTTGCAGGCACATCTACGAGGTCGTCGGCAGTTGCCCGAGCAGGTAGCGGTCAGGATCGCGCGGCAGGTTGCGGCGGCCTCGATGGACGCTCACGGCCACGGGGTCGTTCATCGTGACATCAAGCCTTCGAACGTCTTTCTCGTGCGAACGGCTCGCGGTGATCTGTACGCACACCTGATCGACTTTGGGGTGGCCGAGCTCGAGGGAACGGATGTGGCTGGAGCCCGTGGGCGCATCGTTGGAACGCCCGGGTATATGTGTCCCGAGCAGGCGCGCGGCGCGAAGACCGACGAGCGGGCTGACGTGTATGGACTGGGCGCGGTCATGTATCGGATGGTGACCGGGCGCTCGCCCTACTCCGGGGTCGATGCGCACGCGGTTCTCGAGCAAGTGAGACGGAAGGACCCCCCTCCTGCGGGAAGCCTCCGAGGCGGCCTGCACCCGATGACGAGAGCCCTGATCGAAAAGGCGATGTCGCGCGACGCACCGGGCCGGTTTCAGTCGATCAGAGAGCTCGACGATGCGCTGAGCGAGCTCGAAGGACTGCTCGAAGGACAAACGCGTGCTCCGCTTCGCAAGCTCGATCGACAAGCGCGCTTTGCACGGATCCGGTCCGTCTTGGCGGTGACGATTGGCACCGCGCTCGCGTTCTGTGTCGGTGCGAGCTTGGCACACCTGGTGTCGGGGAAGCCGGTATTCACTGCCATGGCGGCGGTGCTCTGTGGTGTCGTCGCGGCCAGTTGGGGAACGGTCCGTCTCCGACAACGCTGGCAGAGCAGCTCGTCGCTGTACGGCTGGTGGACGAGCCTGCACGACAGGCTCCTGCGCGCAGCGTCTTTCTTCGCGCTCGCATTGTGCCTGCTCTTGGGCATCAATGCCCTGCGCGGTCAAGCGGTCCCCGCAGAGTTCCTCGTGGCCGTCTTGATCGCGGCCATCGGCGTAGCGGTCAGCGGTTCGTGGCTTACGCGAAGCGGCGAGCGGTAGGCGACCGGCAGACCTCAGCGAAGCCGATGGTAGACCGTGTCGGCGCCGACCGTTTCCGCAAATCCAAACGGCGCGAGCATCAGGGTTCCCTCGACGTCGACGAGTCGCCCGACCATCCACTGCGGATCGCGCTCGCGCGCCAACACGTCTAACGCAAGTGCCACACCGTAGTGGTCGCCGCGCACGATCGGTAGGGCGTGCCCGTTTCCATCGACTGGCGTCAAGCCCTCTGCACGGTCGTACGATGAAGGGGCGATGCAAGCGAACGGCTCCGATAGCGTTGGGAACGCGGTCAGCGCCGTACGATAGTCGTCCGCGAGCGTTTGGAAATCGCGGTGCGCGCGCTGCTCGAGCCGCTGCCAACTCATCCGAGAGACCGTGGGCGAGACCGCGTATTGCAGAATCCGAATGCGGCGCGGCGAGGGGCCTTGTTGGACCTCGGCCAGACCGACGGAAAGCTGCCGCGGACTCGGGCCAAGCGATCCATTCTCGGTCCGCAAGCGGTCCTCTCGGAACACCTCGCCCGTTTCGAGGTCGATCAAATATCGGCGCTCCAAACTACCCCTTTCGGTGCCCCATAGCCATTCGCGGCCGACCTCGATCAAAGTCCGGTCCGAGAGCAGCTCGAGGTTTGGACCCGATTCGGAGGTTCGGCCAAGCCAGGCCTGGATCCTCTGCTGTTGCTCGACACTGGTCTCCCGCGCCCGGAGGTCTGACGCCAACAAAGACGCGCCGGCAAGGATGCGCGCGACCAGCAGTTGATCCGCATGGTGGATCGACGCGCGCATGCGACCGACGAAGCGAAGCAGGCCTGGGGGAGTGGGCGTTGGTGCCGCCTCGATGATCCGTTCCAGGGCGTCTTGCACCGAAGGTGAAGCTGCCGCCTCGGCGACGCCGATGCGTATGATCGCCGTCACCAGATCGTCCATTGCAGAAGCCAGATCGCTCCCTGGCCGGCCCTCCTCTTCGTCCGCCCCCGAGTCTGCGATACGTGCATGCGTTCCCGTCGCCGAGGTATCGAAACCAGCGATGAAGGCGAGTGCCGCCTGTACGTGCGGCCCGTCGTTTCTTCCGTCGCTGCTCACGCAGTGGAGCTCTTCGTCACGGAGCGAGATCGTCACCAACTCCGTTCTTCCCCCAACCGAGACGTCCACCGTCAGGCGTTCGACCTCTCCCGCGGCGGAGCTGGGCAGCGCGAGCAGGTAGCGTTGTGCGGCTTCACGCAACCGACTGGGCATGTTCCTGTTCCTCGCGTCGCAGAAGGTCGTCAAGTCGTTGAAGCTCGAATCGAAGGGCACTTGGCGCACGGCGAAGGTCGAGCGTGAGCACTTCCCCCACCAGCCCGCGGGCGATGTCTTCACGGCCTTCGCGTTCCATCTGCTCGGCCCGTCGCAGAAAGCAGCGCGCCATGGCCCGAACGACCTTCGGGTTGCGCTCGATCCGATGGCGGTCGACCGCGGTGGCCCTTCGGAACGCTGGAAGCGCGAGCGCGTCGTGCCCGCGCGCAGCAAACGCCATCGCAATTGCGACCAGCGGCGTCGCCCATCCGCTCCGATGCGCGGCAGCCGCCTCGAATCGAGCGATCGCCCAGTCGACGGTGCCGAGTAGTAGCCACAACTGCCCGACCAGATAGTCACGCCACCCGAGGACGCGATACCCGAGTCTATCGTTCGGGCCCTCGCGCAAGGCCGGCTTGTTGCCTACCTCCGACCAGTCGATCGTCGCCGCTTCTTCGCCACGAAGCTCCATGCGAGCTGCGATCGCCGCGAGTGCGTCCTCGATGGTTGCCCTGAGCGCTGGAATCTGAGTGTCGGCGTAGAGGTCGGACAGGTCGTCGAGAACGCGGCCATCGCCGATACGACCCAAGGTTCGCACCGCTTGGGTGGCAACTGCCAGGTCCCCGTGCGTCAGGAACTGCGCGACGAGCTCGCCGTCCTCCGATGTGCCGAGACCCTCCAATGCTTCGAGCGCCTCCATGACGACCAGCGGATGGTCGCGAAACAGCAGTTCCCGCACCCGGTCCGCTCCCCGAGCATCTCCCGCCATGCCCAGGGCGCCCGCAAGGACGGCGCGCTCGTCATCGACCACCGCCCGTTCGAAGTGCCGGCACAGGATCGGTTGCACGCGCGGGTCTTCGATGCCGCCCAGGACGCGCGCGGCCTCTGCGGCGAGCTCGCCATGCGCGTTCTCGAGCACCGACGCAAGGGCGGGCACCAGGCGCCGATCCCCGGCGTACCGCAGTGAGGCGAGCAACCCCACGCGCCCCTCCGCGGTGGTCACGCCGTCGCTGCCCTCGATGATCGCGCTCAGGTGTTGCACGACGAGATCCGGCAGGTCGCGGGCGTGCAGTAGGAGCTGCGCGCGCTGGTCGCCAGGGAGGCGCCCGATGGGTTCGGCGTGGAGCTGGCCGTCCCAAAAGGCGACGATCGGTCCCTCGATCGTGGTCACGAGCTTGCGCCACTCCTCCCGCTCGGCGCGCGCCTTTCGGCCGGGCGCGCCGGGCAAGTGCGCTCTCGCATGGGCAAGCTCGCACGCGAGCTCGACGTCACGAAGCTGGGTGATCATCTCGACCGACTCGCGAATGGCATCGCCCTCCATGGCTTTGCGGTCGCTGAGACGGTCGGTGATGCGTTCGAGCGCAGCCCGTCGTTGCCTCAGTGATCCCGCCCGCAGGATCGCGAGCAGGGTCGACACGTCGTCGATGCGTCCCACCGAAAGGAACACGTCGTCGCTCACGGAGAGCCTACCGAGAAATGACGAGTCGGCGCTGTCTTCGGGCGGCACCGCGTCGGGCTCACGCGGGTCCGCACGTGTTTCGAGTTGGGATCCGATCCGGGCGATGTCGGCTTCGGCGACGGACGTCACCAGCGCGTGGGCGACGTCGCGGTCTTCCGCATCGGGCGAGGCGCCCAGATCTTCGCGCACAGCCGTGCTCTCGGTCCCTGCAATCCCTCGGACCAGGTAGCGCTCCATGCTTTGGATCCTCGGCCCGAACGACCTTCTCATGCCGTCAGCATAGCGTCCCAGCGGCAAGATCGAGCACTAACTGGCCCCCTTGCGCTGCGGCACGGCCCGACCGAGTTTGTGCAGCACGTTCTGGAGGTCTTCCCAGACCACGCGCTTGAACTGGGGGCTCCGCAGTAGGAACGCCGGGTGATAGGTCGGCAACACCGGGATGTCGCGCCACTGTCCCCAGATGCCGCGCCATTTGCCTTGCGGTGGGACGCATCCGAGGTTGTCCGCGGCGCACCGCCCGAGCGCGACGATCGCTTTCGGAGCGATCGCTTCCAGTTGGGGATTGAGAAAGACGGCACAAGCGGCCGCTTCGGATGCGTGCGGAGTGCGGTTTTCCGGCGGGCGGCACTTGACGACATTGCAGATGTAGACGTCATTCGGTGTGTAGCCCATCGCGACGATCATCTTATCGAGGAGCTGGCCTGCGCGGCCCACGAACGGAAGGCCTTTTTGATCCTCGTGATAGCCCGGGCCTTCCCCGACGAACACGAGATCCGTATCGGGACTACCTCGAGAAAATACGCTCTTGGTGCGGCCCTCGAATAGATCGCAACGGGTGCAGGTTGCCGCCTCGTTCGCAAGCTGCAGCAGCCGCTCGCGAGGGTCGGTTCGAGTGGACGGCGAGCCGGGTACCGCGGCTTCCGCTGGGTCTAGCGGCAGCGCCTCCGATCCCAGGCTCGTTTCCCATCGAATCAACTCCTGGGCAGAGCGCACAAGGTCTCGGTATTCGTCGCGCGGATCGCTCGGCACGCCGCGAGTATAAGCCGCCCGGCCCCGATCGCCCCCCCACGGCTCCGGCCCCTGTAACCTACTGAATTCCCAGCGAACGATTGACTAGATGGCCGCCGGATCGCTAAGCTCACGAGTCAAGGGGACCAGTCACTGGGGTATGCGTAGAGCGCGGGTATTGGCGATTGGGGAGACGAATGTGGGTATGAAGCGCACCCACAACGAGGATACCTATGTCGTCATCGAGGACGACAACCTCTACGTCGTCGCCGATGGCATGGGTGGGCACGCCTCCGGCGAGGTGGCCAGCCAGATGGCGATCGAGACCCTGCGGGATTTCTTCAAAGCGACGAGCGCCGACCCCGAAGCGACCTGGCCGTACAAGATGGACAAGGCGCGAGGCTACGAAGAAAACCGCCTCATCACGAGCGTTAAGCTCGCAAACCTCCGGATCTACGAGGCCGCCCAAAAGGACCCGAAGCTCCGCGGGATGGGAACGACGGTCGTCGGGATTCTCGTGGTCGAGGATGGCGTCCTCGTCGCGCATGTCGGCGATAGTCGCGTCTATCGCATCCGCGACGGGCAGCTCGAGCAGCTCACCGAGGACCACTCACTGCTCAACGATTACATCAAGATGAAGCGTCTCACCGCGGAGGAGATCGCGAACTTCCCACACAAGAACGTGATCGTTCGGGCGCTCGGCATGAAGGAAACCGTCAAGGTAGACACCGTGCTCGACAAGCCCCAAATCGGCGACGTCTACGTGCTCTGCAGTGATGGCCTCTGCGGCCCTGCGTCCGACGACGAGATCAAGCAAATCGTGACGTCACACGGCGACCTCAAGACCGCCTCTACGAAGCTGATCGAGTGCGCCAACAGTCACGGCGGCCCCGACAACATCACCGTGGTTTTGGCCAAAGTGATGGGCCTGCACTAACCCCGCTCGTTGGGTGTGAGTAGAGCGAACGGCCGACAAGGGCCGATGCGCGCAATTGCCGTGACCCCTGAACTCGACCGATATCGGTATAAGCGGCCCCGCTCTGTTTCCCAGTTCTTGCTGCCGTAAGGGGTCTTCTATGTCGCGCCGCGTTTCGTTTCGGTGGGCCACGATGCTGTCCACCCTGTGTGTCATCGCCATGGGTCAGGGCCAGTGCGGTCGGCCGCCTGCCCAAATCACGATTCAAACGCCGGCCAACGGCACGTTCCTCGATCAGACCATGGTCACGGTCGAAGGCAATACGTCCTTCTTCACGCCGCAGATGGTGGTGACCGTGAATGGCGTGCCCGCCTCGCTCGTGAGTCTTCCCGGCGGCGGCGGATTCTGGACGGCCTCGGTGCCGCTCGACGCGGGTACGGTGCTCAACCCGATCGAAGCGGTCCTCACGGCGGCATCATCGGGCGCCTTCATCGACAACGCCCGGATCATGATCATTGTCGGCGACTCCATTGCGGACGGCGCTCTTTCTCCGGAGGCTCTCGCGCTGCGCCTCAATGATTCGGGCCTGGACGTCATCGAGCCGACGGTGGCTTCCCTGGTCGACTTCGACATCGCGTCATTCATCTCGCCGGGCCAGGTCTTGATCAGCGATTTCTGCGCCATCGACGGGGGCTTCCTCGGATGCCTCGGTTCGGTCGATGTCGTCGCAGCCAATCCGCCGCCCTCGATTTCAGGCTTCAGCATCGACGCCGACTCGCAAGACACGTTTCTCGACGGTGTGACGACGGTGACCGACCTACGGGTGGACGTCGACATCAATGGTTCCGGCCTGGCGCCGGATTGCGGTCTGAGGATCACGTCGGACATCACCGACATCGACGGCGACTTCGACATCCAGCCCGCTGGGGGGAGCATCGATGTCAATCTGCTGGGCGCGATCGATGTCTCGTTCACCGGCTTCGATGACGAGTTCACCAGTGGCCTGTGCGATTTCCCGATCATTGGGGATCTGATCCAACTGATCATCGGAGACGTCAGCGGTCTGGTCGAGTCCGGTTTCGAGAATGAGCTCGGCGACCCGGACGGGGCAGGTCCGTTGGACTCGCCGATCGCCGACGGCGTCGAAGAAGCGTTGTCCGGAATCGATCTTGGGGGGGCGGTCGGTGACGAGCTCGGGGTGATGCTCGAGACGCCAGGCATTCCGCCCCCTGACGATGGTGAGTCCGAGGATGTCGACGGGCTGACCCTCGCCGCCGATGTGCGGGTCACGAGCGAAGATGGACCGGGCGCCGGTCAATGCGTGATCCCCGCCGGCGCGCCCGACCTGCCGGCCTCATACCACGTGAGCGAAGCGTTTCCGCCGTTCGGTCCGACGGCCCCTGGCGGGGCAACGTACGGACTCGGGATGTGTATCTCGAGCTCGGCCTTCAACCAGCTTCTGAAGGCGCAGGTCGAGTGCGGGCTGCTTCGAGCCGAGCTCACCGAGCTCGGTCCCGGTCAACCGATCACGGCGGGTCTGCTCGCGCTGCCGATCAGCGCGTTTCAGATTCTCCCGGCGAACACCCCGATCACGATCCGCCTGACGCCGACGGTCGCTCCGATCGTGACAGGCAATCCCGGGCCCTCCGGGGAGCTCGCCGAGCTCTTGATCGGGCAGCTCTTGGTCGATTTCGTGCGGGATGCAGCCGGGGTCGAGATCGTCGAGCTGCGGTTGGCGGCCGACGCGAAGCTCGGCTTCGACCTGACCTTCGATCCCGGCACGGGCGCGCTCGTCGCCTCGCTCGGAGAACCCCCTGCTCAGGACATCACGCTGGTCATCGTCGATAACCGCATCAATGCGAGCCAGAACCAAGTGCAGAACTTCCTGCCGCAGATCTTCGCACCGCTGCTGCCCGAGCTGGGGAGCGCGCTCGGCGCGATCCCCCTTCCCTCCTTCCTCGGTGTGGACCTGAACGTCGTCGAGGTCACGAAGAACGGGCAGTTCATGTCGGTCTTCTTCGACCTCAGTGTGACGCCGTAGGTGTTCAGAGACCGGGCCAGGTGAGCTTGCCGCTGGCGAAGTCTCGATTGATTCGTTCGTAGGCCTCGACACTGCCGACATCCGACCACGGGGAGTCGTCGACGACGCCGATCACCATCGCACCCTCGTCCACCCACTTCCGATAGGCGTGCCGGATGATGCAGCCTTGCTCGGGTAGATCCTGAAACGCGTCGCGCGATAGGATGTGCACGCCGGCGAACATGAGCTTGCGAAGCGCCCGCTCCGTAGTGTCGGGCTTTCCCAGGATGCGATGCACTCTCCCTGCTTCATCGATCTCGATACTGCCCCAGCGTTCGGGGTCGTCTGTGTGTCGTAGAACCATCGTGGCGATCGCTTCGTGGCGATCATGCGCGGCTACCGCCTTTGCGAGGTCCGGGGCAAAGATCGTGTCGGAATTCATCACCACGACCGGTCCCGTGCGCTCGGCAAAGAGCGCTTCGGCCTTGCGGATCCCACCGCCGGTCCCGAGCAGCACAGGTTCGTGCGAGAACGCCAGCGTCAGACCCGGTGGCTGGTGTTCCTCGAGGGCGCGACGCATCTGGTCCGAAAGATAGTGGGTGTTTGCAACGACGTGCGTCACCCCGCTCTTCGCGAGGTGCGAGAGCGCAAACCACCCAAGGGGTTTGTCGGCCACGAGAACCGCAGGCTTGGGCGTGTCGTCGGTCAGCGGCCGAAGCCGCGTGCCGAGCCCCGCCGCGAGAAGCATTCCCTGCATCGACGGTAGCGTAGCCGCCTCGTGGAGGCCGGCCAGCGCTCACTCGCCCACCGATTGTAAGCGAGCGGCTCGTCGCGCGCGGATGGTGTATCGTTCTCCCCAGTGAGGGTCGCCTACTTCATCGATAGCCTGGCGCCCGGGGGGGCGGAGCAGTCGCTGGTCGACCTGCTGCCCGAGCTCGGCCGCCTCGACGTGATCGTCGACATCGTCACGCTGAGGGACGAGCCAGGCCTTAGCGCGGAGGCTGAGGCCGCGGGGAGTCGCGTGCTGTGTCTCGCCGGCGCGGGCGGCTCGTTCGGAGCCCTGTTCCGCGCGGACGCCTGCGTACGGTCGCTTCGCCCGGACATCGTCCACACGACGCATTTCGAGTCCGATGTGGTCGGTAGGCTGGCATCGAGCAGCGTTGGGATTCCCGTCGCGACGAGCATCGTTACGCTGAACTACGGCAAGCCGCAGCTCAGCGGCGGCAGCTGGACGAAGATCCGCGCGACGCAAGCCCTCGATGCGCTCACATCGCAGCTCGCCGATCGCTTCCTCACGAACGCGGACCACGTTGCCGAGACGATGGCGAAGCGGCTCGCGATTTCGCCCGATCGCATCTCGGTCATTCCTCGCGGCAGAAGCGCGGATAAGCTCGGCAAGCGGGACCGCGTGCGTGGCGTCGAGGTGCGCGACGAGCTGAGTCTGTCTTCTACTCAGGCGCTGGTGCTGGCCGTGGCCATGCACGAATACTCGAAGGGACTCGATGTGTTGATCGAGGCGATGCGGACCGTGATCGAGAGGATCCCCGACGCGCGGCTCGCGGTGGCCGGGCGAGAAGGAACGCAAACCGAGGCGTTGCGCCGCCAAATCGAAGACCTCGGACTTCATCAGCACGTGTATCTGCTCGGACCGTGCCATGATCTGCCCGCATTTCACTGTGCGGCCGACGCGCTGGTCTTGCCGAGCCGCTGGGAGGCGTTTCCGAGCTCTCTCGTCGAGGCACTGGCGCTCGAGACGCCGATCGTGGCCAGCGACATCCCGGGAGTCCGTGAGGTACTCGGCCCGGACGAGACCGGCCTCGTGGCGCCTCCCGAAGATGCCGCGCTCCTCTCCACCGCGATCGTACAGACACTCGAGGGGCGAGAGGCCGCGAAGGACCGCGCGAAGCGCGGGCGACTTCGGTTTCTCGGCAACTTCACCACCGAGAAGGTCGCTACGCAGATGAAGGAGTTCTACGAGGCGATCGTGGAATAGGCACTATGGGCGCACCCAAAATCGCGCACGTGACGACGGTCGATCTTTCCCTTCGGTACCTCCTGCTCAATCAACTCAGGCGCATTCAACAGGAGGGCTATGAAGTCGTCGGCATGTCCGCCGCGGGTCCGGACGTGAGCGTCCTCAAGGCCTCGGGCATCGACCATCGTGCGATCCCACTAACACGGCGCTTCACTCCATTCCGCGACCTGTATGCATTGTGGGCGCTCTATCGGCAGATGCGTCGCGAGAAGTTCGACATCGTTCATACCCACACGCCAAAGGCCGGGCTCCTCGGGCAACTGGCCGCGAGACTCGCCGGTGTGCCGGTGATCATCAACACGCTTCACGGCTTCTATTTCCAAGACGATACCCCCGTTGCAAAACGCCGGTTCTACATCGCGATGGAGCGCCTCGCGGCGAGATGTTCGAGCGTGATCCTGTCCCAGAACGAAGAGGACGTGAGTACAGCGGTGCGTGAAGGCATCGTGAAGAGCGACAAGATCAAGGTGCTTGGCAACGGCATCGACGTTCGTCAGTTCGATCCGGCGAGATTTTCGAGCGTGGACGTATCGCGTATTCGCGCGGAGGTCGGCATTCCAGAGGGCGCGCTCGTCGTGGGGTTCGTCGGGCGGCTGGTCCGCGAGAAGGGGATCCTAGACCTTCTCCGAGCCGCTGAGGCGGTTCGCGCCCAAGTGCCGAATGTGTTCTTCCTGATCGTCGGTCCGTTCGATGCGGAAAAAGACGATGCGGTGGACAGGTCCGCCGCCGAGGCGCTCCGTATCGCGGAGTACTCCCAGTTCACCGGGTTGTGCGAAGACATGCCGCCGATGTACGCGGCGATGGACGTGCTCGCGCTTCCCTCCTATCGAGAGGGCTTTCCGCGAGCACCCATGGAAGCGGCGGCCATGGGCGTGCCGGCGGTCGTCACGGACATCCGTGGATGTCGGCAAACGGTCGATGACGGCGAGAGCGGCTTGCTCGTGCCCCCCGGTGACCCCGCGGCCCTCGCCGTTGCGCTGATTCGACTGCTCAACGACGCGGGACTACGCGCACGGATGGGCCGGACCGGCCGGCAGATCGCGCTGGATCGCTTCGACGAGCGTAAAGTGTTCGATCGCGTGCTTTCAGAGTACGATCGATTGCTCGCGGCCCGGGGAAGGCGGCAATCATGAAGACGGTGTTGGTCACAGGTGCGGCGGGATTCATCGGAAGCAACACCGCGTCCGCGCTGCTCGCCCGCGGGGATCGGGTGGTTGGCCTCGACAACCTAAACGACTACTACGATCCGGCGCGTAAGGAATCGAACTTGCAAGAGATTCGAGAACAGGCGGCCCAGCCTGAGCTGTTTGTGTTCGAGCGCGGCGACATTCGGGACAAGGCCCTCGTCGAACGCCTTTTTGCCGAGCACGGCTTCGATGCGGTGGTCCATCTCGCCGCGATGGCCGGGGTGCGCGCCTCGATCGAAGACCCGGAACTCTACTACGACGTCAACCTCGGCGGGACGCTCACGCTGTTGAACGCTGCTCGCGATCACGGCCGTCCCACGTTCGTGTTCGCCTCCACGTCGTCGGTTTACGGCGACACCAAGACGATCCCGTTCGTCGAAGAAGACCCGGCGGACCGCCCGCTCGCCCCCTACCCGGCAAGCAAACGCGCCGCTGAGTTGCTCGGCCACACCTACCACCACATTCACGGGCAGGACTTCACGGCGCTTCGTTTTTTCACCGTGTATGGTCCACGCGGTCGCCCCGACATGATGGCCTACAAGGTCCTGGACAACATCTTTCACGATCGGGATGTCCCCTTGTACAACAAAGGCCAGATGCATCGCGATTGGACCTACGTCGACGACATCGTCGCAGGGGTCCTCGGGGCTGCCGATCGACCGATGGGCTACCAGGTGATCAATCTCGGCCGCGGCGAACCGGTCCTGCTCGCGGATTTCGTGAAGATGATCGAGGAGCTCGCCGGTCGATCCGCGAATCTCGAGGATGAACCCGCCCCGGCCGCGGACATCGCGTATACCTTTGCGGACATCGGTCGGGCGCAGAAGCTCCTCGATTACGAACCGAAGGTTTCCGTCGCCGAGGGCGTCGGGCGCTTCTGGCGATGGTACGACGAGGCCGTGCTCGGGCGATGACCATGTATCGCCGCTACGGCAAGCGGGCATTGGACCTCGCGTTGACGTTTCCCCTATCGGTTGCACTTTTACCGCTTGGCGTTCTCGTGGGCGTGGCGGTGCGATACAAGCTCGGTAGCCCGGTGTTGTTTCGGCAGGAGCGACCGGGTCTTGCGGGCGAGCGCTTCGAGCTGATCAAGTTCCGGACCATGAGCGCGGAGCGCGACCATCAAGGCGAGCTGCTGCCGGACGACCGTCGCCTGACCGACTTTGGCCGTTTCCTCCGTCGCACGAGTCTCGACGAGCTACCCACGCTATGGAACGTCCTGCGGGGCGAGATGAGCCTGGTCGGGCCGCGGCCCCTGCTGGTGCAGTACTTGGGGCGGTATAGCCCTCATCAAGAGCGACGGCATGAAACTCGACCTGGTGTGACAGGTTGGACACAAATTAACGGTAGAAATGCCATTTCTTGGGAGGAGAAATTCGACCTCGATGTCTGGTATGTCGACCACGTGTCGTTGTCGTTGGACCTCACTATCCTTTTCCGGACGGCCCTCGCGGTGCTGACACAACGGGGTATTTCCGCACAGGGCCACGCCACGATGCCGGAGTTCATGGGGGAGTCGGACGAGCACGACATGTCGAGCAGCGAGCAAACGCGATGAGCATTCCGTCTGACGTCACGATCATCGGTGCGGGCGGACATGCCAAGGTGGTGATCGCCACGCTGCGCGAGGCCGGGGGACAGGCGGCGGCCGTCTACGACGACGATGAGTCACGCTGGGGCGACGCTCTCCTCGGAGTTCCGATCAAGGGTCCCATCGAAACGCTTCGCGGAGCCGGAGGGCCGGCGATCATCGCTATCGGTGACAATCGACGTCGCGCGAAGCTCGCGGAGACGCTTTCGTTGCGTTGGATCAGCGTTCACCACCCTCGCGCGTTCGTAGACGAAAACGTGCTTCTGGGCGAAGGTTCGGTGGTGTTTGCGGGCGCTGTCATCCAGCCCGACGCACGCATCGGCGCACACGCGATCATCAACACCGCAGCGACGGTCGATCACGATTGCGAAATCGGAGCGTTTGTACACCTCGCGCCTGGAGTTCATTTGGCGGGCAACGTCGGGGTGGGCGAAGGCGCCCTCCTCGGCGTGGGAGTGAAGGCGATTCCGGGGGTGTCGGTGGGTGCGTGGACCACGGTTGGGGCCGGCGCGGTGATCGCGGAGGACCTCGCCGGCGGCGTTCGGGCAAGGGGTGTGCCCGCACGAGTGACAGGGGACGGATGAGCGGTCGCATCTATCTCTCGCCGCCGGACGTAGGCGAAGCAGAGCGACTCGGTTTGCTCCGGGCCTTCGACAGCAACTGGATCGCGCCGCTTGGTCCCGAGGTCGATGCCTTCGAGGCGGAGCTTGCCGAAAAGCTCGAAGTCAGCGCAGCCGCCGCCCTGAGCAGCGGCACCGCGGCAGTTCATCTTGCGCTTCGTCTCCTCGACATCGGTCCTGGCGACGAAGTGTGGACCGCAACCCTCACCTTTGCCGCGACGGCCAACGCCGTTCTTTACGTCGGCGCGACGCCTGTCTTCATCGATAGCGATCGCACCACCTGGAATCTCGATCCGTCGCTCCTCGAGGAAGCACTCGAAAGCGCCGCCAAGCAGGGGCGTTTGCCCAAAGCGGTCGTCGCGGTCGACATCTACGGGCAGTGCGCCGACTACGATCGAATCTCGGCCGCGTGCGACACGCATGGCGTCCCACTCATAGAAGACGCCGCCGAAGCGCTCGGCGCACGCTATCGCGATCGTCCCGCGGGCTCCTTTGGCCGCATCGGCGTGTTGTCGTTCAATGGGAACAAGATCATCACCACCAGCGGCGGCGGAGCGCTGGTCTCCAGTGACGCGTCGCTCGTCGATCGTGCGCGCTGGCTTGCCGCGCAGGCACGAGAGCCGGTTCCTCACTACGAGCACCGCGAGGTTGGTTACAACTACCGCATGAGCAATCTGCTAGCCGCCGTAGGTCGTGCCCAACTCGGACGGCTGGACGGCTTCGTCGATCGGCGGCGGGCGATCAATCGAGCGTACCAAGAAGCCCTCGGCGGCCTCGAGGGCGTCGAGTTCATGCCCGAGGCGCCGCATCATCGCTCATCGCGATGGCTCACGTGCGTTTTGCTCGACGCCGAGCGTCTCGGTGTCGACCGCGAAGCGGTGCGGCTCCACCTCGACGCATCGAACATCGAAGCGAGACCAGTCTGGAAGCCGATGCACCTTCAGCCCGCGTATCGGGATTACCGCGTGCTGGGAGGGGCCGTCGCCGAGGAGCTGTTCGATCAGGGCTTGTGCCTTCCGAGCGGTTCTTCGCTCGCCGATGAAGACGTCGACCGCATCTTTCAGCTCGTGCTCGAAACCCCTGGTCTTCAGTCAGCCAGCCGTGCAGCCGGGGGAACATCATGAGTCGACTCACCACGCGCACATCGCAGTTCGTGATCGACATCTTGGTCTTGATCGTTGCGTTCGTGCTCGCGGCTCTGATTCGTTTCGATTGGGACGTTCCTCACGCGATGCTTCGCCGGCTGCTCTTCGTCCTGCCGTACGTCGTGCTGCTTCAGTACACCATGCTCGTGGCGTTCGGCATCACGCGCTTTTCCTGGCGGTACATCAGCCTGCGCGACGCCGTCCGTATCCTCGGCGCGATCTCCGTGGCGGCGCTGATCCTCGTCGCCATTCGGTTCGCCTCTGATCCCTTACAGAAGATCTACAAGCCCTTTCAGTACGGCATCGTTCCACTGGGGGTCTTGGCCGCGGACTTCATCCTGGCGTTCTTGGGCATTGCGGGCGTTCGCGCGTTGCGGCGGCTGATCGGCGAGCGCGTCGCCCAGGAGCAGCACCGGCCTTCTGTGAGGCGCACCCAGATTCCCACCGTGTTGGTGGGCGCTGGCCAGGCGGGGGTGCTGGTCGCTCAGGAGATCGCCCGGCGGCCGGACCTCGCGATCGCCCCGGTCGCCTTCGTCGACGACGATCCCGTCAAGGCTGGCTCGATCATCCACGGAATCAAGGTGTTGGGTACCACCCGTGAACTCGCGAAGATCCGGGGCAGTCACGGCGTATCTCAGGCACTGATCACGATCAACAACGCGTCAGGCGCGTCGATTCGACGGATCACGGAGGAGTGCAAACGGGTCGGCATCGCCGCCAAAATCGTGCCTGGCACCTACGAGATCGTCGGCGGGCGCGTGAACCTCTCCCGCATTCGCGATGTGGCGATTCAGGATTTGCTCCGCCGAGACCCAGTCCGTCTCGACAGCGGCGTCATGGGGAACATCGTTCGTGGCAAACGCGTGCTGATCACGGGCGCGGGTGGCAGCATCGGCGCGGAGCTGTGCCGTCAGGTGGCGCTCTACGGACCCTACAAGCTCGTTCTGGCCGACCGTGCCGAAAACAGCCTCTTCCATATCCACCGCGAGCTCACGCTCCAGTTTCCCGACTGCCGGACGACGCCGTGCGTCGCCGACATCATCGACGCGACGCGCATTCGGCAAATCTTCGAGACCCATCGACCGCAGCTCGTGTTTCACGCCGCCGCGCACAAGCATGTCCCCATGATGGAATGGAACGCCGGCGAGGCGGTCAAGAACAACACTCTCGGCACGAAGATGGTCGCCGACCTCGCGGACAGTTTTGGCGTCGAGCAGTTCGTGATGGTCTCGACGGACAAGGCAGTGAATCCGACGTCGGTCATGGGGGCATCGAAACGCGCTGCGGAGCTCTACGTTCAGGCGCTCTCGTCGCACAGCGACACCGATTTCGTGACCGTGCGTTTTGGCAACGTACTCGGCTCCGACGGCAGCGTGATCCCGATCTTCCGGAAGCAGATTCGCGACGGCGGCCCCGTGACGGTCACTCACCCGGAGATGAAGCGGTACTTCATGACCATTCCGGAGGCGTGTCAGCTCGTGATTCAAGCGGCGGCCCTCAGCGAGGGCGGCGAGATCTTCATCTTGGACATGGGAGAGCCCGTTCGCATCGTCGATTTGGCCGAGGACTTGATCAGGCTGAGCGGGCTCGAGCCGCACATCGACATCGAAGTCAAGTTCACCGGCATGCGTCCAGGCGAGAAGCTGTTCGAGGAGCTTTCGACAGACCATGAGGGGATCGGCCGAACCCTCCATCCGAAGATCTTCATCGGCCAATATCAAACCGCGGAGCTCGCCTCCGTCCAGGAAGCGCTCGAGCGCCTGCGCGAGGTCGCTGAGGGCGGCTCGGTCGAGTCGCTTCGTGCGGTGCTCAAGGGTCTGGTTCCGGAGTATCAGGTCTCTGAGCCGATCGAGGGGAGCGAGAGGCCAGTCCACGAAGACCCGACGCGGGACATCGACCCGCGGGAGCTCTCATGAGAGTCCTCGTGACCGGCGGTGCCGGTTTCATCGGAAGTCACGTCGCCGAGGCGGCGCTCGGTGCCGGGCACGACGTGACCGTCATCGACAATCTGAGCTCAGGAAGACGCGACAACGTCCCAGCCGAGGCGGCTTTCGTCGAGCTCGACATCCGCGACGAAGCGCGAGTCGGCGCACTGTGCGATGAGCTCCGTCCCCAAGCGATCAGTCACCACGCGGCGCAGGCGAGCGTTGCGGTCAGCGTCCGAGAGCCTCGACTCGATGCCGAGGTCAACATCCTCGGATCGATCTATCTGCTGGAGGCCGCCCGCCGGCACGGCAGTCGCTTCGTTTTCGCGAGCACGGGCGGCGCCCTATACGGAGAGGTGCCCGAGGGCACGCGGGCAGCGGTCACCACATCGATCCGCCCAATGAGCCCCTACGCCTGTAGTAAGGCGAGCTTCGAGCATTATCTTCGGGCCTACGACGCCGCCCATCGCGTGCCCTACACCATCTTGAGGTACGCCAACGTATATGGACCACGGCAAGACCCCCATGGCGAAGCGGGTGTGGTGGCGATCTTCATCGAGCGGTTGCTCAAGGGAGAGCCCATCGAGGTGAACGCGCGCCGAAAGAAGGGGGATGAAGGTTGCGTGCGAGACTACGTCTTCGTCGGGGACGTGATTCGGGCGAACACGCGCGCGCTCGAAGGTACGCTCAAAGACGATACCCTGAACGTCGGGACGGGCATCGGAACGACGACGCGCGAGCTCGCCGATCATCTGGTAGGGTTGACCGGAGGGGATGCCGTGGTGAGGGATGGTGACTACCGCGCCGGCGATCTGGGTCGATCGGTGTTGGATGTGAGCGATATGGTCGAGCAGATCGGCGAACCGCTTTCGCTTTCGAAAGGGCTCGAGAAGACGGTGCACTGGTTTCGGGGCCGATTTGGGGCAGGTGCATGACGGAACGTTTCGCAGTCATTGGCCTCGGATACGTCGGCCTGCCTGTCGCGCTCGCATTCGGGAAGAAGCATCCGGGCACGGTCGGGTTCGACATCGCCCAGGCCCGCGTCGAAGCGCTTCGCGGGCATCACGATGTGACTGGCGAGGTGTCGCCGCGCGAGCTCCGCGCCTCACAGGTGAATTTCACCTCCGATCCAGCGGACCTCGAGTCCTGCACCTTCTTCATCGTCGCGGTCCCGACGCCTATCGACTCCGACCGTCGACCGGACCTCGCCCCGCTACTCGAAGCGTCGGAGATGCTGGGCCGCGCGCTGACCAAGCCCGGAACGGTCGTCGTGTACGAATCGACCGTGTACCCCGGCGTGACGGAGGAGCTCTGCGGACCCAAGCTCTCCGAGGCGTCGGGTTTGCGCCAGTCGGTCGATTTCAAGCTCGGCTACTCGCCCGAGCGCATCAATCCCGGCGACAAGGAACACACGTTCGAAAAGATCGTCAAAGTCGTGGCCGGTGAAGATGCCGAAACGCTCGAGCGAGTGGCTGCGGCGTACGAATCGGTCGTCGAGGCGGGTGTGCATCGCGCCCCCTCGATCAAGGTAGCCGAGGCGGCCAAAGTGATCGAAAACACGCAACGCGATCTCAACATTGCGCTGATGAACGAGCTGGCACTGATCTTCGACAAGCTCGAGATTCGCACCAAAGACGTGCTAGACGCTGCGGCGACCAAGTGGAACTTCCTCAGGTTCACGCCCGGTCTCGTTGGGGGTCACTGCATCGGGGTCGACCCGTACTACCTCACCGCGAAGGCGGAGTCCGTGGGTTACCATCCCGAGGTGATCCTCGCTGGACGTCGAATCAACGACAGCATGGGCTGGTACGTCGCCGAGCGAACCATCAAGCTGATGCGCGAGCAGGATTGTGCGCTCAAGGGTGCACGCATTGGCGTATTTGGCCTCACCTTCAAGGAAGAAGTGTCCGACCTCCGAAACAGCCGCGTCCCGGATATCATCGGTGAGTTCCGCTCCTATGGCATCGAGCCGCTGGTTCACGATCCGCTCGCGGACGCCAATGAAGCGCGGCTTCAATATGGGACGCCGCTCACCGACTGGGACGACATGCGCGATCTAGACGCGGTGATCCTGGCGGTACCTCATCGACAGTACCTTGCGGACCTCGACGACTTGATCGGTCGCGCGCGCTCGCCCGGCGTTTTCATCGACGTGAAAGGCGCAGTCGATCCAGCGCAGCTTCCGGCGGGCGTCAAATACTGGAGCCTGTAGGACTCAGGCGGCGTCCGCGCCTTCCGCTAGCGGGGCGTAGCCGTGCGCGCTGTAGCGGTAACGATACGAGTACCCGCCGTAACGGTAGCCCTTCATTCGGATGTCGATGTCGTTCAAGACGGAGCCCACCAACCGTGCCGAGACGCTGCTGAGCTGTCTACGGGCCGACAGGATCGAGTCGCGGGTCGTGTGACCGGCGCGAACCACGAGGAGCACGCCGTCGACTTGCGGGGCGAGAATGGCTGCGTCGGTGACGGCGCCCATCGGGGGACTGTCGAACACGACCCAATCATAGTGGTTGAGCAGGTCCTCCTTGAGCTGGCCGAACGCCGCGGAGTGGAGCAGCTCGGAGGGATTCGGAGGGATGGGCCCCGCCGGCAGCACGCTTAGGCCTTCGATATGGGTCTTTGTCACGGCCTCGTTGAGTGTCGCGTGCCCCACGACCAGCGACGTGACTCCAACATCCTTGCCCGTGTTGAACACGCGATGAATTCGGGGGCGTCGGAGGTCGGTATCGACGAGCAATACCGAGCGGCCAAACTGCGCGAGGCTGGTCGCCAAGTTGGTTGCGACGGTGGTCTTACCCTCCCGAGGAAGCGCACTGGTGACGACCAGGCTTCGAAGCGGGTTCTCCTGAGACATGAACGCGAGATTCGTGCGGACCATGCGAAACGTCTCGGCCGCGGGAGACATCGGCTCATCGAAAACGATCAGGTCGCCAGGCGAGGTGGTCGATGCGACCGACACCGGTCCAGGGGTCGCTCCGGGGTCCTCCTTTGCTTCCACGCCGGCAAGGTGGGGAATCACGCCGAGCACGGTCACCCCGAGGCTCTCGACCGACTCGACCGACCGCACGGTGCGGTCGAAGCGGGTCCCTAGAAACGCGGCGGTGAGCCCCAGCAATAGACCGACGAGCAAGGAGGCCGCGATGTTCTTGATGAAGTTGGGGCTGACCGGTGAAGTCGGGAGCAACGCGCGATCGAGCACGCGAACGTGGGTGGTCTTGAGCATGCGCGTCAGGTCGGTTTCAGTGAGGCGCTGCAAAACGATCTCGTAGAGCTTGGCCTTGTTGTCTCGGTCGCGGTTGAGCCGCCGGTATTCGATCTCGCGGAGATTCAAGTCGAAACCTGCCGAGTGCGCATCGCCGGCGGCCGATCGGAGCCCTTGCTCGACCGACTGGACCTGGCGCACATCGTGCTCGGCGGATGAGATGAGCGCGGTCTTTTCCTTTTCGAGTTGCTGTTCGAGCGCCTCGATCTCCTCGGACAGCGTCTTCATGGTCGGATGCTCTTCGCCGTACTTCACCTCGAGCCCCTCGCGCTCTTTCTTCTTGCTTC
>CAJIBX010000010.1_pt1 | contig 26279 bp, 28 predicted proteins | sample 9199471 | NCBI WGS metagenome assembly CAJIBX01 (sample SAMEA7708317, study PRJEB35096) | sediment metagenome | biome: marine neritic benthic zone biome [ENVO:01000025]; feature: sediment [ENVO:00002007]; material: shallow marine sediment [ENVO:03000034] sea grass bed [ENVO_01000059] ...
CGCACGTCCTGGTAGGCGTCCTTGATGTTGAGCGAACGGCCGGTCCGCGCGACCGTTCCGGCGAGGCCTTCCCCGACCTTGAGGCGGATTTCGTGGACCTGGTCACCCTGGGCCACCTTCGACCAGAGCTCGTCGGTGTCCTCATCGAGCAGGTAGAGCGTCGACCGGTCTGCCTCCATGACCTCTGAGACGCGCTCGAGGACCATCTCGAGCAGCTCGCCGAGGTCGAGGGTGGACCCCAGCGCGGCGCTGATATCCTGCAGCGCGCGCAGCTTCCCCCGTTCGCGCTTGACCTCGCGCTCGAGCCGGTTCTTGTCGGCTAGACTGTCGCCGGAGCCGTCCATGGGCCTATTGTCTCTCGAACCGGCTCCCCAGCGCAATGGCCTTGCCATCTCGACTCGCCCGCTTGTACGAGGGGTTAACCCCTAGTGTCCTTGGACCATTTCGACGCGATCGCCCACTGAAACCGCACGCACGGTGTTTGTGATCAGCAGTGCGGACGTCGTTGGCCGAACGCTGACGACCAGGCCTTCGGCGACGATCTCGTCCGGGAAGCGTTCGGGCTCCTCGGGCAATGGCACGGTCGTCTGGATCTCGCGTCCGACGCGACCCTTCACACTCACGCGCCACTCGTCGCCGCTTCGCATCACGTAAAAGCGGTTGCCTTCCTCGACGCCCTTGTTCTCACCCACATCGAGGAACACCAGTTGGTAGTTGGATATGACCTTGAGATCGTACAGGACTGCGATGACCTTTGCGGTCAGGTTCATCTTGTTTTCACGTGCTTCCACCATGTGAAAACGCCGCATCATGGGAGCGACCTTGTACCCACGTTCGATCGGCTCGAGCGTTTCGACGATCGTCGCGTGGCCCATGTTGAGCTTCTCGTCGTAGTCGTCGAGCCTGACGGTTCCCATGATCCGCACCAGCTCACCCTTTTCCACTTTCAGCCGTTCTGCGCGGCGGATTCGCCGGTAAATCGTGTAGTTCCCACCAATATTCCGCTCGGCCTTCTTCTTGAGGCGCACGTACACCACGTCGGAGTCCGACATCATCATTTGTTCTTCGCGCGCGGCAACGATGAAGCCGGCGTTATCGAAAGCCTTCGGGTCTAGGTAGCCCTGGTCGCGAAGGTAGATCCCCTGCACCTCCTCTGCACCGCGCGTCAAAAATCCCTGCGTGTCGCCCGGAGCCTGTCCGGGCACCGGCTCGACCCCGGGACGCAAATTGACGAGCGCTCCGGGATAGATCCAATGTGGATTCGTGATCTCGGGATTGTACGACCACACCTTCGGCCACTCGTACGGATCCCTGAAGTATCGGTTGGCGATGTCCCACAGGGTATCTCCGCCCTCGACGGTGTGACTGTCGGGGACGCTTGGAGTCCCATCGAGCGTGGTTGTTGCGTCGTGGACGGACTCCGAATCCTGCGCGAAAGCGCCCGCGGCGAGTCCGACGAGTAACGCAGCGAAGACGACCTCGAGCGCCCTCTTGTTCATGATGGATCCTCCCGCGACGCGAGCTGCGCCGCCGCTGTGCTTGGAAAGCGCTTTCGCACTTCATCGAAGTACCGCCGTGCGCCTTCGGTATCTCCTTGCTTGAGACGAATGAGCCCGATCTTGTAGAGGGCGTCAGGGACCTTGTTGCCGTTTGGGTGAGCCTTGGACACCTGTTCGAACGCTTGAACCGCTTGCGCGTACTCCCTGCGGAGATAGCGAATCTCACCCTGCCAGAACAGAGCATTGTCCGCATACGGATGATCGGCATGTCGCTTCACGAATTCCGTGAAGACCCGCAAAGCCTGTTCGAACTTCTGATCGCGCACGAGCCGAAGACCATTCCGATACAGCCCCTCTGCCGATTCGTTGCTCAGGAAGAGCTCCGTTGGAGAATCGTTCGCCTCGTTCGTGAAGTCCGTGGGCAGCTCGGGCACGGATCCGGAGGTCACCTCCAGCTGCTCGATCGGCACAGCGCCACCAGAACCGTACAAGCGCAACACCGGTCGGGGTCCATAGTCTTTTTCCCGACGCGGGGGTGGCGTGAAGCTTTCGGGTGCGGCAGTTCCGATACGAACTGTTTCTTTGTGATAGTCGGTCGCTTGCTCTCGCAGGTCACGCGCCTCCGCCTGAGCGAGTGCGAGCTGGCTCTTCACCATTCGGAGCTCTCGGTCTTGGTCTGTCGAGTGGGCCTTGAGCTCTTCGATCTCGGTCGCAGCCGCATCGGTCGCGTCGTTGATGGGCACGTCCGCCGTCTTGGATGCACCACACCCTGTCGCGGCCACGAGGACCCAAATGCACAGCGATTTGTTCACACGAAAAACCCCGACAAATCGTAGGAGAGTCGCCGGAACAAAGCCAAAAAAGCGCATCTACCGGGAGGTGCCACCGGCTCTCAGGCGTCCGATCGCCCGAAACCGCTCATACCGACCCTCGAGCAGCTCGGCGGGCGCTCGCTCGGTCAGCTCGGCCAAGGCGCGCCGCAGGCTCTCCCCGAGTCTGTCCGCGGAATCCGCGGGATGTCTGTGCGCGCCACCCATCGGCTCTGAAACGACCTCGTCGACCAGGTCGAGGGCATATGCATCGTCGGCGAGTAGATGAAGCTGCTCGGCAGCGTCGTGAGCCCGGGCCGCATCCCGCCACAGGATCGACGCGCAGCCCTCGGGTGTAATCACCGTGTAGGTCGCGTACTCGAGCATGAGCACGCGATTGGCAACGCCCATGGCGAGGGCTCCACCCGAGCCGCCCTCCCCGAGCACCGTTGCGATCACGGGTACGCTCAGTTGCGACATCGTGAGAAGCGACTGCCCAATCGCCTCGCCCTGCCCGCGCTCTTCGGCGCCAACGCCGGGGTACGCGCCTGGCGTATCGATGAATGTGAGCACCGGACGATGGAACCGATCGGCGAGCTTCATGATGCGGATCGCTTTTCGGTAACCTTCCGGGTGCGCCATGCCGAAGTTGCGTTCGACCTTTTGCTTCGTCGTCCGACCTTTTTGATGACCGATGACAGCGACAGTCTCGCCGTCGAATCGCGCGAAGCCGGACACGATCGCAGGGTCGTCCGCGAACGTCCTGTCGCCGTGGAGCTCGAGGAAGTCGTCGAAGAGCTTCCCGAGGTAGTCGAGAAAATAGGGCCGCTCCGGATGCCTGCTGAGTTGGACTTTCTGCCAGATGGTTAGGTCGTCGTAGATCGATCGGCGGAGCTCTTCGGCCCTCGTTTCGAGTTGCTCGATCTGCTCGGCGATATCGTGGGCTCGGTGGCCCGAGGCGGCCTTGAGAGCGCCGATGCGCGCTTCGAGCTCGACGAGCGGTGTTTCGAAGTCGAGGTGGGCCACGGGGCGGAGTCTACTCGCGTTCGCCCAGCACCTGGAAGATCTTCATCGCTTTGGCCTTGCCGCGAAGTTTCGCGGCGTCGAGCTCCTCGACCTCGCAGGTGTCTTCCACTCGCTCCTGGGTGGGGGCGCTGATCAGAATCTGTCCGGGCTTGGCACGTTTGCACAATCGCGATGCGATGTTTACCGGGTCGCCGATCACGGTGTATTCGAGCGCCTGGCTGCTGCCCAGGTAGCCAGCAACGACCTCGCCTGTGTTGATGCCGATCCCGATCTCGATGGGAGGCAGGCTCCGAGCAGCCCGTTCATGATTGAAAACAGAGAGCGTTTGCTGCATCTCGAGGGCGGCGAGGACCGCGCGTACCGGATCGTCGGGATGGGCAACTGGGGCGCCAAAGATCGCCATCAGCTCGTCCCCGATGAACTTGTCCAGCGTGCCCTCGTAGCGGAACACGATTTCGACCATGCGTTCGAAGTATTCGTTCAGCATGTCGACGACATCGTGTGGCGCATACGATTCACTCATGCCCGTGAACCCGCGAATGTCGGTGAAGAGGATCGTCGCCTCGCGAAGCTCGCCGCCCTTCTTCACCTCGACCTCGCCGGACATCACCTGCTCGGCAATCGCCGGCGAGAGCAATCGCTGAAACCGCTCGCGCGTGAGCGCCTCCTGCTTGAGCTTCCGGGAGTTCAAGATGTTCTGGATCGCGAGCGCAGCCTGGTTGGCGATGGTTTGAAAGAGCTTGAGGTCCTTTTCCGCAAAGATGTTGGCCGCGGCTTGGGAGTCCAGCGTCATGATTCCGAAAACCTGACCGCCGTGGATCAACGGCACGCCCATCGTCGAGCGAATGCCTTGCATGATGACCGATTCGGCGCTTTGAAAGCGAGCGTCGATCGAGGCGTCGTGCGAAAGAACGCCAGCTTTGTCTCGCAACACCGCGTCGACCACCGTGCGCGAGATCAGGACCTCGGCGTCGGCGGGTCCGCCACCCTCGGCGGTACGAACCGCACGTGGCTTCAGTTCTTTGCCCTCTTCGTCGTAGAGCATCACGACACCGCGATCGGCCGATAGGAGCTCGAACGCCACATCGAGGATCTTGCGCGCCAAGCCGTCGACGTCCTGTTCCAGGCCGATCGCCTGCGTCACTTCGTAGCTGGCGCGGAGTTTCTCGTAGTCGCGACGCAGAGCATTCTGATCCGCGAGCATGTTCTCCGGGACGAACCGTTCATCCGCAAGCACGGCGACCTTGGTTTGGATCCGTCCGGCGATCGGATCCGTCGCGATCAGTACTCGTTCGAGCGCGCGCTCGAATCCCGAATCGGCCAGCGTATCGTGGCCGGGATCGTCTTCTTTGCCGTCGAATACGATCTGGGTCGATCCCATCGTGATTTCATCGCCGTCTTCGAGGACCGACTCGGCGACCTTTTCGCCGTTGAGGTAGGTGCCGTTCAGCGAGCCTAGGTCCTTGAGAACGTAGTGGCCGTCGACCAGGTCGATGTGGCAGTGCTCTTTGGACACGACACGGTCCAACACCTGGTGGGTGTTGGTCGGGTGTCTGCCAAGGCTGTTGTGCTTCAGCAGCTTGCGCTCACGCGACCCCTGGGGCCCGATGATCGTGATCCGAGCCATGCGTTCCCAACCGACAGTGTAGGCGAGTTCAACGCCTCCTTCGAGCCTTCAACCTGCTAACCTCCGCCCCAAGGAGACCCATGGTTCGCCTTGCAGCATTTGGTATCGTCTTGGTGGTCCTGTATTTGGGTAGGCCGATCGTCATCCCGATCCTGTTGGCCGCCCTGATCGCGATCAGCCTCTCGAGAATCCTAGACCTCAGCGAAAGAGGCTTGCCGCGCTGGGCAGCGGTGTTGCTTGCCTGCTCCGCCGCGGTTGCATTGGTGTCGGGTCTCGGTGTGCTGATCACTCGCGCGGCGTCTGGTTTCGCCGGTTCATTCCCGGAGTACCGAGAGCATTGGCTGCGCCTGCAGGCCGACCTCGTCGGTTGGCTGCGAGTTCAGGAGCTGACGATTCCGGCAACCGCGGTCGAGAACTTCGAACCCCACAAGATGGCGCTCGACCTCGCTGTCCCCGGTTTCACCGTTGCTCTAACCATCGTTACCACCGGCTTTCTCGTGCTGCTGATCACGGTGTTCTTCGTCATCGAAGGCGCTGGAGTCGCGGCAAAGCTCAAGGACGCCCGAAGTCTCGGCCCGATCGATGTTGCGAGCCTTCGACGCGCGGCGCGCGACGTACAGCAATACCTCTGGATCAAGACCGTCACGAGCAGTTTGACGGGCTTGCTGGTCGGCATTCTCGTCGAGGTGATCGGTCTTGGGAACCCGTTGTTGTTTGGCCTGCTCGCTTTCGCGCTCAACTACATTCCAAACATCGGTAGCATCCTTGCGTCGATTCCTGCCATTGCCCTGTGCCTGATGAAATTCGGCGTCCTGCCTTCGATCGGCCTCGCCGCGGGTTATTTCGTGATCAATCTCATGGTCGGCATCGGTCTCGAGCCTCGTTGGGCGGGCCGCGCCACCGACCTGTCGCCGGCGGTGATCATCCTCTCGATGATCTTCTGGGGGTTCGTGCTCGGTCCGATCGGCGCACTCCTATCCGTGCCGCTGACGATCATCGTGCGGATCGCGGCTTCGCAGTCGGAAGAATGGTCCTGGCTCGCCCTGCTCCTAAGGTCCCCGCGGGCTCTCGCGCAGGAAGAACGCGCCGCTTAGGGCCCTCGGCCCATCGGGGCTCGATTACGCGAGATCGGCGTTACGGGTCTCGACGATGAACTCCTTGACGGCCTGGGTGACCGAACGCGCGAAGTACACCTTCTGGCCGGCGATTTCGCGAAGGGCCGTCACGGCTGGGCGGTTCTTGCTGTGGACCAGCGCGGGTGCGCCCTTCATGAGCTGACGTGTCCGCCGGGCCGCCAAGACGACGAGGGCGAAGCGGTTCTCTTGATGTTCGAGGCAGTCTTCGACGGTAACGCGTGCCATTGCGGCAGACGCTAGCAGGGGGGTCCCCCGACGGCAAATCCGCGGGCTTATCCCGAACGGGGACGAGTCTCAGTTCAGGTCGTCGTCTTCGAGCGGGACGCCAGCCGCTCGCAGTCGAGCGGCCAATCGTTCAGAGCCCGTGCGGCGCCACTGTGCGTAGAGCCGGATGAGCTCCTCGGACGACTGCGGTGGTGGTTCTTCGAGGGCCTCGGATAGCAGCATCGAAAGCGCCTCGAAGTCGCGGAGCAGGCTCGAGAAGGCCCGAGACCAAGGCTGCGGAGCGAATCGCGACAGGAGCCCGGCCATGCGGTAGCCGCGCCGCCCCATCGTGACCACATATTGCTCGCTCAGACCGCGCCGGGACAGGTCCTCGGGGAACACCCCAAACGTGTACAATGCGGTATCCCCGACCTGACGGAATCGTCGGAATCGTTCCCGCGGGTCGACCGTCTGGCTTGCATCCGCGACGGCGTAGACGAGAGGTGCATCGAGCGGCCCCGTTTCCGAGCGACCGAATCGCGCCAGGAGATCGACGAGGTAGTACTCAGTCGCGTCGTCGGTCCGGTGGTTGACCCTCTCCTGAGCGAGCTGGAGCCGCTCCCGAAAGTAGTGCCGAAGGTCACCGCACGCTTCGATGCTCATGACCCTCCCAGGGTACCGTCTCACACACGGTGACCCAAGGATTCCATTGCCATCGAAACCATGCGGTAGGGCCTCCGGAGCACTATCGCGCCAAAAATTTGCCCTGACGTCTTGACTGATCGGCAGGGGGGATTAGGTTGCGCCCGCCATCAGCACTCTCCAGCGCTGATTGCTAACGTCACTTTTCCCGAAGTTCCGGGCATAACCATGGAGGACTCAATGGCGTTTCGTCCGTTGCATGACCGCGTACTTGTATCGCGCGTCAAAGAAGAAGAACAGACCAAGGGGGGCATCATCATCCCCGATACGGCCAAAGAAAAGCCGGTCGAAGCCAAGGTGGTAGCTGTCGGCAACGGCAAGCTGCTCGACACCGGCGAGCTTCGGAAGCTCGACGTGAAAGCAGGTGACCGCGTGCTCTTCGGCAAATACGGAGGCACCGAAGTCAAGATCGACGGCGAGGAGCATTTGATTCTTCGCGAAGACGACATTCTCGGAATCATTGAATAAGGGAGATCAGAAAACATGGCTGCAAAGGAAATCCTTTACGACAGCGCGGCACGCGAGCGAATTCTCGCGGGCGTAAACGCCCTGGCCAATGCGGTGAAAGTCACCCTCGGCCCCAAGGGACGTAACGTTGTCATCGAGAAGAGCTTTGGCGCACCGACCGTCACGAAAGACGGCGTAACCGTTGCCAAAGAGATCGAGCTTGCCGACAAGTTCGAGAACATGGGCGCCCAGATGGTGCGCGAGGTCGCTTCCAAGACGTCCGACGTCGCAGGCGACGGAACCACCACGGCGACGGTGCTTGCCCAAGCGATCATTCGCGAGGGTTCCAAGATGGTCACGGCGGGTCACAATCCGATGGAGCTCAAGCGGGGCATCGACAAGGCCGTAGCGTCCATCGTCACCGAGCTTCACAAGCTATCGAAGGCGACCAAGGATCCAAAAGAGATCGCACAGGTCGGCACGATCAGCGCCAACGGTGACGAGACCATCGGCGAGATCATCGCGAAAGCGATGGAGAAGGTCGGCAAGGAAGGCGTGATCACGGTCGAAGAGGCCAAGGGCCTCGAGACCGAGCTCGACGTGGTCGAGGGCATGCAGTTCGACCGCGGCTATCTGTCGCCCTACTTCGTGACCGATCCCGAGCGGATGGTCGCCGAGGTCGAAGAGCCCTACATCCTCATCTGCGAGAAGAAGATCTCCAACATGAAAGACCTTCTTCCCGTGCTCGAGGCGATCGCACGGCAGCAAAAGCCACTCGTCATCATTGCCGAAGACGTCGAGGGCGAAGCACTCGCCACGCTCGTCGTGAACAAGATTCGCGGAACGCTGGCGACCGCAGCCGTCAAGGCCCCGGGCTTTGGTGATCGTCGTAAGGCCATGCTGCAGGACATCGCCGTTCTCACGGGCGGCACCGTCGTAAGCGAAGATCTTGGCATCAAGCTCGAGAACGTGACGCTGAACGACCTTGGCAAGGCCAAGCGAATCAGCATCGACAAAGACAACACCACCCTCGTTGATGGCGCCGGCAAGAGCGACGACATCAAGGGCCGCATCGAGACCATCCGTCGTCAGATCGAAGAGACCACGAGTGACTATGATCGCGAGAAGCTCCAAGAGCGACTGGCGAAGCTTTCGGGCGGAGTTGCCGTGATCAAGGTCGGTGCGGCGACCGAGGTCGAAATGAAAGAGAAGAAGGCGCGCGTCGAGGATGCGCTCCATGCAACCCGCGCCGCAGTCGAGGAAGGTATCGTTCCCGGCGGTGGTGTTGCACTCCTTCGAGCGCAGGACGGTCTCGAGAAGATCGACGCCAACGGAGAGCAGCGGGTCGGGGTGAACATCCTCATCCGTGCGATCGAGGAGCCCCTTCGGCAGATCGCGGCCAACGCGGGTGTCGAGGGCTCGATCGTCGTCAACGAAGTCAAGAACGGCAAAGGTTCCTATGGCTTCGATGCGCAGACCGAGGAGTACGCCGACCTGGTCAAGAGCGGTGTCATCGACCCGACCAAGGTCGTCCGGAGCGCGATTCAAAACGCGGCGTCGGTGGCGGCACTCATGCTGACCACCGAGGCACTGGTTGCCGATGCCCCGAAGGACGACGCTCCGGCCCCCGGCGGGCACGCACACGGGGCGCCCGGAATGGACTTCTAGTTACGCACGCAGTCATCGCGCGGGGCTTCGGCCCCGCTAGCGATGACTCCCACCCCGCCACCCCCACACTGGCGCCGAAGGCCGGGTCCGAGAGGGCCCGGCCTTCTGCAATTTCATGGGCACAGGCGGGTTTGCCTGCCCCCAGGGCAACCCGTAGACTTGAAGTGTGGGTGGATTTTTCCGTCGACAGGCCCGATCGACGCCAAAAGGCGTCGGAGGGTTCTCGCTGGTCGAGATGATGGTGGCGATCGCCATCGGGGGCATCCTCGCCTCGATCGCGATCCCCAATTACAAACAATACAAGTACAAGGCGCAGGCGGCTGAGGCGTACATCAATCTCGGGACGATCGCGAGGGGGCTCAAGGCCTACTACCAGCAGGACCACTGGCGGGAAGGCGTGATCACCCAAGGCAAGTCCGCGGTCCACAATGGCTGCTTGCCCGAAAAGACGACCACGTCGAACTCGCCTTCCGTCAACAAGAAGACAATGCTCGACTGGGAAAGCGAAGGCGCGGGGTGGCGCGCGATCGGCTTCACACCGGCCGATCCCCTTCTCCACAGTTACAGCATCAAGACCTGTTGGGGGGAGGACAACTGCAGCATGGCTTCGCTGGGCATAGGCGCCGGCTGTCAGGTGACCGCGCGTCCACCCAACGGCTACAAGCCCGGCTGTTGCGGGCACAACGGTCTGACGGGGGGCTACATCGCACGGGCGAGAGGCAGGATGGGCCCGACGATCAACAACATCCTCACGATGTACTTCTGCTCCACCGACGACAACGAGCTTTTCGTGTGTGGGCGCAGGCACGGAAGCCCTGGCTGTGGTCTGCGAATCGCGCCGAGCAGGGCTCCAACCTCGACGGTGAGACTATGGGCGCTGATGCTCATTGGACTTTCGGTTGCATTTCGTCGTGTGAGACCGGGGCGCGGTTAGAGCTATCGGACGGGGGAGCGCGTGACTTACGATTCCATTCCGATTTTCGATGTAGAAACCGAGGAAGAGATAGACGAAGCCCTGCCGGACGGGATGGAGGCCGGAGCGCTGGTATGGAAGCGAGAGGGCCTCTTGGTCCGCAGCGCTTCGACGTCGGACGGCGAAGACGTCGTGGTCGCGTGCGTGGGAGCAGACGCTCCCTGGGCGGCGAAAACGGCATTCGAAGCCCTGGTCAATCACGGCACATTGGGCGGGGTCGAGATTCACCAGGCTGATGAGCGAGTCGCGGTCATCGCAGCCGAGGCGCGCGGTAACCTCGCCAAGCTCGAAGCACTGGGTTGGCCGGTGACCAAACGTGTCGAGATATTTCGTTCTTTCGCAGAACAGGTCGCGCTGTTTCACCGCGAGGGACATGCCGTGGGTCCGATGGTTCCCGAATACATGCCGCTCAATGACCGTCTTGTACCGTTTCTTCTTGGACCGATGGTCGCGCCCGCCGATCCCTTGTACTCCGCGCCGGAATCGCAAGGTGGAACGATCAATGATCAGGCCTCGGACATCTACTCCCTTGGCCGGCTGCTGCACTTCTTTGTCGCTCAAGGGCCTCCTCCAAAGGCCGAGGTCGATGATCCGGCAAAGCTCGTCGAGCTGGTCACCTACCCCGCTGGGCTTTCGCGCATCATCCGAAAGGCCACGCGCTACCTGCCGAAGGATCGCTACGAATCCGTGACCGAACTCCTCGAAGACCTGTCCCGGTACGGCCGCTACGAGGAAGTCGGAATCGCGCACGAAGACGTCGAGGAAGAAAACCTCGGTGGGATGAGTCTGCGGCCCATGGCCCCCTCGCCCGAGAAGGAGGAGGTGGAGCTCCCACAGGACGATGAACCCATCGTCGATCACCTGGCCGTTGCGGTCGAGGTGCTCAAGGAAGTGCAACCGTTCCGGCTCCGCCAGACGACGAGGGGCATCCTCCTCGCTGGAGGCATTCTCGGTTTGGCGACGGCGTTCGCGATCAACTACATGCAGGGGGATACCACTTGGGTGCGCCTCTCGCTTATGGTGACCGCGGGTCTCGTCGGATTTGCACTGTTCACTCCCGGAATCGAGCGCGAGCCCTTGCTGCGCGGTCTCTTTGCCGCGTTCCTCGCCAGCGCGACATTGGCAGTGGATCCGGCACCGCTGATCGCCCATTTCTCCGAAAGAGCGGGGTTGAAATCCGACAATGCCTATGAGCGACGGAAGAGCTTCAAGGCACAGGTCGAGCGGGGGGAGCTCGAGTTCAAGGGCGTAGACCTATCGGGCGCGAATCTGCAGGCTCACGAGTTCTTCCTCTCAAACATGGAGGGCGCCTCGCTCGAACGCGCGGATCTCACCGGGGCAACCTTCTTCAAGACACGGCTCAGCGGCGTGCAATTCCGGGGAGCAAAGCTGTACGCCGCAGAGTTCAAAGACAGCCCAGTGCACGGCGCGATCGATTTCGACCTCGCCGACTGTGACGAGCTCACGGAGCTTCCCGATGAATGGGGCTGCGCCGACGGTCACCCGAAGTTCGGTGCGATTGCGGAGACGCCCAAAGATGGCGCGCCAGGGAAGCAGATCGTCCTACAGGCGCGCGTTACAGAACGGAACCCCGACCGCCCTCGCGAGTCGATACGCGGCGTCATACCCTAGTTGCGTAACGCATCGCGCTCATCGCCGTCGGCGAGCTGCGAGCCACAGGCTGCTGGCCAGCAACAAGAGCCCGAGAGCGAAAGGGGTTGGCCTTGTGCGTTGCAGAGCGCAGCCGGAGCCGCTCGCGGCCGTGTCGCTCGACAGGCATTCGTCGGCGACGCCGGCGTCGCGCGGAAGGCCCGTGCCGCCATCGGCACCGAACATCGGGACGTCGTCCGTCGGAAAGCCAAGGTCAAACCCGACATCGACTTCCCAGGCGGGGCAGATGCCGCCGACCGCGGAGCAGGCGGGGCAGTTGAGCATCGTGTCTATTTCGTTGAGGCTGACGATGGGCTCCCATGTCTTGCCGCCGTTGGTGCTCCGCGCGAGTGCAAAACCCGCGACCCTTTGATCGAAACAGCCGTAGAGCGTGCCTGCCTGTCGGGTCAGGCATCGAACGGACCCAGCCCTGTACACCTCCTCGAACGTGACGCCACGGTCGTCGCTTCGGTAGACGCCGGCGACCTTGCTCGCGGTCCACACCGTTTGGCCGTCGTCGCTGATGACCACGTCGGTGATCTGTGGGATGCGGATCACCGTGGTCCAAGTCTGTCCGCCGTCGTTGCTGCGGACGAGACGTTCGGGGGCGGTGTCGCCGTTGAAGTGCAGGACTTGGGCGTACACGATGTCCGGATCGGTGGGGTCGACCGCGAGCGGTGAGACGATGCGCTCGCCGTCCTCGATCGGGGAGAAACCGATGTCGTCGAGCGTTTCCCCGCCGTCGTCGGACCGATAGACGAAGAAACGGCGCTCAGTGCCCGGCGTCGCGGCGCCGATGTATACGCGCCTCGAATCGCTCGGGGCGATCACGAGCTCGTGAAGGAGAGTTCCTTTGAGCGGGTCTCCGTGGCGCGTCCAGGTCAGGCCTTCGTCGACGGTCTTCCAGAGGCGATCGTCCGTAGCGACGTCGGTCTCGATCGCCAGCAGCGTGCGCGGCTCCGATGGATCACGCGCGAACGCCGCGATCCACGTGTTGCTCAAGGCGGGGGCGGCAGGTTCGTAGAAGCAGCCCTTGTTGTCCGAGAGCAGCAGACCGTTGAAGGTGCCCAGCAAGACGCGGCCGTCCGTACCGATCTCGAGCTGAGGGTCTTCCGAGCGGGCGTCGACCTCGAAGGCGGCCGCGCACACCCATCGAAAGGTCTTCCCGCCGTCGTCGCTGACCGCAACCCCCCAAGTCGCCTGGGCCACGATGTGCTTTGGGTCCTCGCGATCGAAGCGCAGTGCGTTGAACGAAGGCGGGCGGCCGTGGGCCCGGGCGGGGCTTGGGACGGCGCATATCAGCGCAAACGACGCAAGAAGTAGGGCTTTTGCTGGGGAAATCATGGCACGACAAGCATCGACAAGGACTTACAGCTGAAACGTTGACCGGAAGTCGGTTGAGGTTCTACGGTACCCCCAACGTGGAGGACATGATGCGCGTTTTCAAGATTTTGTTCGCGGCCTCGATAGTGGTGGGCCTCGTGGGGTGTGCCGATACCGGTGAAGGCGATGTAGGCGTAGTATCGGAACAGATCTGCTGCGGCTCGACCTGCTGCCTGATCGAGTCGGTTTGCTACGACGTGGGCGACGAGAATCCAGCCAACTCCAACCAGGAGTGTGATCCGTCGAGTAGCCAAATCGCATGGACCGACAAGGGCGGCAACGGCGACGGCGGCACGGACGGCGGCATGGACGGCGGCGACATGGATGGCGGCGGTGACGACGGTGGCATGGACGACGGCGGAAACGGCAACGGCGGTGGCGGCAGCGGCTGCGCGATCGGGACCGAAAGCTCCGCGTCCGGATGGCTGCTTGCGGCGTTGGCCGGCCTGGCTCTCGTTCGACGTCGTCGACGCTAGCTGACAGCTCGTCGAAGTACGCTGAAATAGCTGTTCGTTACGCAGGCGTCGTCCAGCACGCCTCGGTCGTGAAGCATCTCGTGCATCCGCGCGAGGTTGTAGTGTGGCACGGTCATCACGAGATGATGCTCGAGATGGAAGTACACGCGGTTGGGCGCGATGAAGAGTCGCGCAAGCGGGTTCGCAAGGATGGTGCGGGTCTGACCTAGCGGGTCTGCAGGATCGTCTATGACCGCGTGCTCGGCGATCGAGCGGATACGTATTACGACGCTGTGGGTCGTCAGGTAGGCGCCGATCCAAAGCAGGTAAAGCATCGGGTGGCCGACTGCCCACAGGATGGCGAAGAGGACGCCGTTGGTGACGACGGCGCCGACGAGCATTCGAAGTGCGGGCCCCCGTTCGGCGTTCATCGGCAGGATGCTCGGCTTGCCATCATCTGAGATTGCACGGCCTGCGATCGCGTTCAGCACGACGTAGGTGATTCCGACGAGTCGCTTGATACCGGTAATGCCGAAGAGGTCGCGTGCGAGCTTTCGCGTCATGCTGGCGCGGGATACGGGGAACTTGGCGCCCAGATCGAGGTCCGGGTCTTCCTCGGTCCAGGTCTTCGCGTGGTGCTGCAGGTGGTATGGGCGGTAGAGCTCGGCGCTCAAGAGGATTGGATACGCCGCGAGCCAACTGCCAGCGAAGTCGTTTAGCCAGCGGTTCTTGAACAAGGTGTGATGGGCGCTCTCGTGCATGATTACGGCGAGACCGAGCTGCCGGGTGCCGATGATGACCAGCGCGAGGAGGACAGTGAACACATTCGGGAGGTAGGCCACCATCGCCATCGACGCCGCGATGAGGCCCCAATCGACGGCGATCGTCAGCCAAGATCGCGCGTCCCGGAGCTTCCGAAGCTCGCGAATCTCCTGGGTGCTCAACGCATCCTGCCACGAACGGCTCGAGCTCATACCGCGCATCTTAACACGGGGACAGGTTCTACCCCTACGACAGCAATAATATCAGCGGTTTCCAAGGCAAGAATGCAAAGTGTGAACCTGCCGGGGAGTTTGCATTTTCGACTTGTAAGCATTCGGAATCATTGGACCGCTGGAGGGTGAACCTGTCCCCGGATTGGAGCGTGTGTCTCGAAGAAGGCGCGGCGTTCGTACCAGTAGTCGTGTTTGGTCGAGGTCATCCGGGCGGTGCGGTGGTCGAGTCGCATCTTCTGCACGAGGACGACGAATCCGTCGAGCTCGGGGTCGGTGTCGAAGGCGGCCTGCGCCACACGGTTTGGTAGCACGCGGTTCCCGAGCGCATGCCGGTTGGAGCGAAAGCGTTTCAGCGCTTCTTCGACCGGCAGCGGGAGGTCGAGCAAGGGGGTCAAGCCGCCCTTCTCCGGTCGGAACAGGATCGCGAGCACGGGTGGCTCGGGCGTTGCGTACATCGCCCATCCGCCGAGCCGCCACGGATTGAAATCGAAGACAGGAACCAGCGCGCGATGAACGAAGGGCCACAGCCCCGCGGCCGCGAGAATCGCAATCGCCACCATTCGTTTGCGCGATGTCATATGTTTGCCGCCGTCAGGATGGGTAAACCGAGAAGCCCCGCAAGCGCGGCAATGACCAACACGAACGCAAAGAGCGGTAGCAGCCGCCGATTCCAGTTTCCCGGCAGGAACAACAATAGGAGATTGACGAACAGGATCGCGAAACCAATCTCGAGCGCCCCGAGCTGAATCATCACGATGAGCCCCACCGCGAGGAGCGTCGCCCACGTCCGAGTGCGCCGCCAGACCACGAAGACCGGAAGCGTGAGCTCCGCGATCCAGACCGCATTTGAAGCAGCCACGAAGAGAGGCCGCGACACGCGAAACGGACCCGACCCCGTCCGCAGGTAGTCGTAACTCTGAAGGCGCGTGATCTCCTCCGCGGGGAGCATCACCGCAAACAGATGCGCGAAGCGCTCCTGTGCGCCCACCATGAACGCGAGAAAATCGCCGCGAAGATAGTAGCCGTGGGCCAGCTTCTGGAACCCCGTGTGAAAGAGCACGACCACGGTGAGCCACTTGAGACCCCCGAGCACCCACTGGAGATCAGGCGTTTCATCGTGGCCAAGCAGGCAAAGGAGCGCCAACGCATAGAGCTCCAGGAAGTTGTGGTTCGCCGTGTTGGGGAACACCAGAGCGACCTGGTAAAGCATCGCCGGCAGCGCCACCCGAGGTCCGAGATACGCCGACCGGGGCGAGAGGGTGAGCGCAAACCCGACGGTCATCACGACTGCGGACACCGGGAGGAGCGGCGCCTCGAAGAGGATGAGCTTCACCCATAGCCAGCTCCGCGCTGCACCGTAGAGCAACAAGAACTGACCGAAAGCTCTCAGCTTGACCGAAACGAGAGTGTCGCTGGCGTCGCCGGCAAGTCCGTACACCCGCGGACTATAGCAGTGCGGCCCACGCCGCGAGCGACTACGAGGCCTGCATCGACTCGAGCCTGATCCTCGGCTCGAAGGTCGCAAGCCAGTCCTCGGCGTCGGCTTGATTGGTAAACACCTTCATCGGCATGGGCGGTCGAACGAACCAGAGCACTGCGGTTACGACGCCGCGCATGATCTGTGAATCGAGCAGCACTGCGTATCCACAAATCAACTGCTTCACGCTCGCCATATGGCTGTTGGCGTATTCCACGAACCGCCGTCGTCGATCCGGGCCCATGCTGCGCACGCCGCGAAGGTCGTGCAGGACGGTGAACGGTCGGCCGTCGGCGAGCAGTCGATCGACCTCGGCGTAGAACGTGTCGTAGTCGACCAGCTCGGGATCGACATTCCTCGGCGAATGGATCATGACCATCGGCCAACGCACTTCGTCGAACTGGTACCTAAACAACGTCGGTTGCTCTTCGATCGCAGGTTCGGAAAACGCCACAGGCTCCACGACCCCCTCCTTCTTCAATATGCCAGGCTCGGGGGTCCCCCCCCAAACCAATCTCCCCGCCGCTCGAAGGCTTTTCGCCTTACGCCTGAGGGATCAAACGCGCCGATGGGCGACGAGCAGTCGTTCGCCTATGAAGTTGGCCGAAGGGCGGGCAGCCGAGCGACCCAGGGCTCGCCAATCGTGGGGATCCTGGTCCTGGAGCACGCCCCACTCGGGCGCCAGCACCCCCGCCAGCTCGTTCGGGCGAAATACGGCTCTGAGCGGCTCTCCCAGGGCCGAGAACGCCGCGGGCACCGCCACATTCCCGAGGGCGCCGAAGGGGAGCGAGCCCGGGACCCGGTACGTCATCAAGAGGTGACTCCCCGGCACCGAAGCCTCGGTGAGTTGCGACAGGCTGTCGTGGACCGCCTCGGTCCGCAGATACATCGCCACACCCTCCCAGATCCATACGGTAGGCATGTCCGAGGCGAAACCCGCATCCCGGAGTCGATCGATGAAACGCTCGGACTCGAAGTCCGTGGCGACATAGCGCACCAAGGCGATCGAGGTCGCATCCCGCATTCGGTCTCTCTTGAAGCTTTGCGTCGACGGGTGGTCGACCTCGTAGACCGTAGTCGTCTCGAGCCACGGAAGGCGCCACGCGCGCGCGTCCATTCCGGCGCCCAAAATCACCACCTGACGCGGGCCGGAACCGAGCGCTTCCTGCAGGTGATGATCGATCGCTTTGGTGCGCAAGACGACGTGATCGACCATGCCGAGCGTCATTCGGCGAAGGGCGTTTTGCACTTGGCCTCTCGCGCTCCCGGCGCGATCGGGCAGGCGTACGAGCCACGCCAACGGGGGAGGCAGCAGCTTCGACGCCAGGGGGTCCAGTCGCTCCTCGTCGACGCCGAGACCGCGAGCGAACGCGACGAGAAACGAGGTCCCACTCGGGATGCCAGCTCGCATGGTGTCCGGACTATAGCCCGACAGCGCCCTTGTCTCGTTGCCGGGCCTTCCAGGCCGCAGGCGACGACAGCGGTCCTACGTCGGCCCAGTCGTTGTCCTCGCTGTTCTTGACGACTTCACTCCGGGCTGTGAGTACATCGGCGCCCTCTCGCGTGACCAGAACGCTGTGCTCGAACTGAGCGGAAAGCGACCGGTCCCGCGTGAGCACGGTCCAGTCGTCGTCCATGAGCTCGGTTTGGTACTCGCCGAGGTTGATCATCGGCTCGATGGTGAACACCATCCCCGCTTTCATCCGCTTGTCTTTGCCACGCCGTCCGAAATGCGGAACCTGCGGCGGCATGTGGAACTCCCGCCCTACTCCGTGACCGACGTAGTCGCGCACGACCGAGCACCCGCGGCTCTCCGCATACTCCTGAATCGCCGCTCCGATGTCGCCGATGCGCTTGCCATGTTTGACCTCTGCGATGCCGAGCTCGAGGCATTGACGGGCGGTCTCGGTCACGTGCTTGGCCTTCTCGGCTGGCGTGCCCACATAAAAGGTCACGCTCGTGTCACCGTGATAGCCGCGCTCGCTCGGGAAGTAGGTGGTCACATCGACGTTGACGATGTCGCCGTCGTTGAGGACCTGCGTGCCCGGGATGCCGTGGCAGACGCAATCGTTGACGCTGGTGCAGACGCTCTTTGGAAAGCCCTTGTAGTTGAGCGGTGACGGGCGAGCGCCACGGGAAACGATGAACTCGTGCACGAAGGTATTGATCTCTTCAGTGGCAAGCCCCGGCCGGATCAGCTCGCCTACGGCAGTCAAGCACTCGGCCGCCATTTGGCACGACTTGCGCATCTCTTCGACCATGCGCGGCGTCATGAGCTCGATCGATGCCAACGGTTCTCCTTCGTCTTGCTAGAGCGCTTTCCGCAAGAAGCTGCCCCTCACGTAATACAGCGTATAAAGCACAGCGGCCGCTGCGTTGCCAGCCGCGATGACTTTCCAAACGGCGCTTCTCGGAAGCCCGAGCGTCACCGCAGCGACGTAGGCGGCCGGCACCACGAACCCCAACAGAACGATGGCGTCGAGCACGAAACTCGACAGCGTCGCGCCCGCGCCGGTCATCGCCTGTGAAAGAACGATCGCCACCGCGATGAATCCGTAGCTGAAGCCGATGATGGTCAGGTATTCCTGCCCGACTAGGAGTACCTCCGGCGAGGGATCGAAAAAACCGATGATCGGTCCCGCGAACAGGACGAAGAGAACCGCCATGCCAAGCGTCAACACGAGGTTGTACAAGGCCGCCATCCAGCCTGCGTAGAGCGCGCGCCGCCTCCGGCCCGCACCCAGGTTGGTCCCAACGAAGGCCGATGCCGCCGCGCCCCACCCCATCCCCACGAGCAGAACGAGCGTCTCGACCCGCAGACAGATGCTATAGGCCGTGAGCGCGCTCTGGTCCCCGGTGGTGGTGAACTCGGCGTTGATCAGCGCGATGATGAAAAGAATCACCCCAACCCGGAGCACGAGCTGCGCGCTGCTGGGCCAGCCGATCTTGAGGATCGCAGAAAGCTCTTTGGCGTGAGGCCTGAGATAGATCGGGTGAAACCGCGGCCCCCCTCGTCTACGGAGGAGAAGCCACAGGCCAACGGCAACGGGTACGCTGCGACCGATCAGGGATGCCCACGCAGCGCCGATCACGCCCATGCGCGGGATCCCAAGCGCTTCGGCGACCGGGGCGCCCCACGCGAAGATCCAAGGCGCGGGCCCTGGACCGTAGATGAAGAACACGTTCAGCAAGATGTTGAGGGCATTGCCCGCGACCAGCAGCGATGCCGCCGTCTTGGCGTGTCCCAGCGCGCGCATGATCGCGGTCAGCTGGAGCAACAAGATGATCGAAAAGCAACCGCCCAATACCACCCGCAGGTACGGAACTGCGATGTCGGCAGCTTCACCCTTGGCGTACATCATCGCGCGCACGATCCAATTGGCCCCGAAGACTCCGACCACGCCGAAGATCACCGAAAGCACGAACACCAACCAAAGCGACTGGTACGTCGAGCGGCGCACATTCGTCAGATGCCCGGTGCCCACGTGCCGGCTGATCAACGCGACCGATGCGGTGCTGATGCCCGTAGCCAGGATCGTCGCTATCGCGGTGACCATGTCGCACAACCCCAGGGCTGCGAGCGCCGCGCTCGCATTCGGCAAACGGCTCACCATGAAGAGATCGACCAGATTGAACAGCGTGTGCAGCGCCATTCCGATCGCCAGCGGCGCGCCAAACCGCAGCATGCCCCAGCCCAGATGGCTCTCGACGATCCGCCGCCGGGCCCTCACGTTGTGGGAGGTTTGACGGTTTCCCATCGGGCGTGGTGCGCCCTCGAGGTCGGGGTCGGGGATTTCAGGGGGGAGGCTCGACATGGGGAATTGACCGGGCCGCGTGGTGGCACTATCTACCCGGCCACGACGAGGAGCTCAGGGCTTAGTCATCATGTCAGAGACCTACAACAACGTTCCAATGAGTGACCGCGCGCGCGCGTCGGTCGCAAGACAAGACCGCTTCTGGGACGGCCCAAAACTGGTCGTGCTGAGTTTCCTGACCCTTGGGGTCGCCTTCGTCGTGCTGTGGCTCGCCGCCGAGGGTATCCTCGGTCCCTCGGTCGATGAGGCGAGCTGGGGCCAGGAGACCCATCTTCTCCAGGCCGATCCGGGCCCTCGCCCCCTCGATTGAGCCGGTCAGAAATCGAAGTCGAGCTCCTTCGGGCTGTCGTCTCGGATCGAGTCGTCCTCGCCAGGCTCGAATGAGGCCTCGGAATACAGGTCGTCCAACGACCAACCTGCCTTGTGATCGGGCCTGAGCTCCTCCCGATCGAACTCCTGGAGCGAGCGGTACACTTTGGGTCCTCTACGGCGCATTTTTCCTCCCCTGCGTCGCGGCCCGGGGTCCTCCAAGGTGCTCCGGGCAACTACTTTATCCTACATTGCTCCACACACACTACCCACGCGCCGAGGGAAGGCAAGAAAAGAGCGCGCGAATGAAATTGAACACTGTCGCGGCCACTGGTAGAGCAGGCCCATGGGTTTGATCGTGGCGATTGCCAATCAGAAGGGGGGCGTTGGCAAGACGACCACAGCGGTCAATCTCGCAGCCAGCCTGGCCGTCGCTGAACAAACGGTCCTCTTGGTCGACCTCGACCCGCAGGGCAACGCCTCGACCGGTGTCGGTATTACGCCAGGTGAGGACTCCGAGGGGAGCTACGAGCTCCTGCTCGGCGAGATGTCGGCAAGCGAGCTCGCCTCGACGACCGAGATGCCCCACATGAAGCTCATCGCGTCGTGCCAGGATTTGGTCGGCATCGAGCGTGACTTGTTGCAAGCCGACGACCGCGCCGTACGGCTCCGCACCGCCCTGGCTCCCGTCAAAGACCGGTACGATTTCATCGTCGTCGATTGTCCGCCCTCGCTCGGGATGCTCACGATCAACGCGCTTGCCGCCGCGGACTTGGTGATCGTCCCGCTGCAATGCGAGTACTACGCTCTGGAGGGGCTCTCGCAGTTGGTCGGGACCATCGAGCGCGTGCGCAGCTCGGTCAACCCTTATCTGCAGATTCACGGCGTGCTGCTGACCATGTTCGACGCGCGAAACAACCTCTCGAACGAGGTCGCGGATGAAGTCCGGCAGCATTTCCCCGTGTACGACACGATCATTCCCCGCAACGTTCGCCTCGCCGAAGCCCCCTCCCACGGCAAGCCCGTCATCCTGTATGATGCGTCGTCGCGCGGTTCGTACGGTTATCTCAACCTCGCGCGCGAGTTCCTGGATGCTCTGGAGGAAGCCGCGTAGTGGCGAGGAAGCGCTTAGGACGAGGTCTCGATGGATTGCTGCCTTCCGCCCCACCCCCGTCACGGGAGTTTGGCGACAAGGCTGCGATCGAGGAGTTGCACCCGCGCCGGGGGCAACCGCGCCAAAGCGTAGACCCGACCGGCATCGCGGAGCTCGCAGCATCCATCGTCGAGCACGGCGTGCTCGAGCCGATTTTGGTGCGACGGCGGAGCCGTGGCGGGTTCGAGATCATCGCTGGCGAGCGACGCTGGCGCGCGGCACAGCAGGCAGGGCTCAAAGACGTGCCGATCTTCGTGCACGATCTGGGCGATGCGGCGGCGTTTGAGGCCGCGCTCGTCGAGAATCTGCAGCGCGAAGACCTGAACCCCGTCGAAACCGCGCGCGCATTTCAGCGCTTGATCGATGAGTATGGCCACACGCAGGAACAGGTCGCGACCCGCGTCGGCAAGGACCGGACGACGGTCACCAACTCGCTTCGGTTGCTCAAGTTGCCCAAGGATCTTCTCGAGCTCGTCGAGAGCGGCACGTTGAGTGAGGGGCACGGTCGCACGCTCCTCGGAGCGCCGAATGTCGCGACGATGCGCAAGCTTGCCAAGGACTCGGCAGCGAGGGGCTGGAGCGTTCGGGAGCTCGAGCGCCGCGTGCGCGCCACGGGGCGAACGGGCGACGGCAAGGCCGTGCTGCGTGTCGTCGGCAAGAGCGCCAACGTGCGCGACCTCGAGCGCAAGCTCTCCCGTGCACTCGGCTCCACCGTGACGATTCAAGAAAGCAAGAAGGGCAAAGGTCGCGTGCTGATCAACTTCGCCAGTTACGACGAGCTCGACCGCATCATCAAGAAGATCACGCGCTGACGGCGAACCGCTAGCACGCTAATTCACGCAAAAGATCGCGCTCCACTCCTGAAAGCTGTCGGCGGCGATGGTGGTCGTGACTGGCGATGGATCTCCAGCAACTTCGTCGCCAAAGAACTCGGGAATATTCGTCCCCCCGACGGTGACCGTAAGTGTGAACTCCACCGGGACGCTGGTGAGGTTGTCCACGACGATCTCGTAGTTCCCCGACGCCGGCGGATCGAAACAGGTCATCACTTCAAGCGGGTTGGCGGAAGTCCCGTCTTCATCTCCGCTATGGGTGCAATTGGGGTCGTTCCCGGGGAAGTTAGCCGAGATGATTCCATCCGGCGTGGTGGCTCCGATATCGAGCTCTCCGCTGCCCATCGCCCACTCGATACTCATCGAGAGGCCACCACTCAAGTTGGGGGCCACACAGCTGCCCCCATCCACTCCACCGTCCGGCGTGTTACTCGTGTTGCTGCAACCAAACACGGCGACAGCGACAAGAGGGATCGGCACCAACCAGCTGGGTCCATGCATAGGGGCCTCCAATCGGCTCGACGCTACACCCGTAAGAGCCCGAACCGCAAGCCGCTACAGGCCCCTTCCGTTGCGACTAGCGCGTCCCTAGGATCCGGACGACACTCCGCGAAAGGAGAGACCACGCCATGGATTTGGGAATGATCGGGCTCGGAAGGATGGGCAAGAACCTCGTGCGAAGGCTACGGCGCGATGGCCACCGAGCGGTCGTCTATGACGTCGACTCCGCTTCGGTCGAGGCGCTCGTCGCGGAGGGCGCCGACGGGGCCAAAAGCCTCGCGGACCTCGCCGCTCAACTCAGCGCTCCAAGAGCCGTGTGGGTCATGGTGCCGGCGGGAATCGCCGGAAAGGTCATCGAAGAGGTTGCCGCACACCTCGAGCCCGGCGACATCATCATCGACGGCGGCAACTCATTTTACCAGGACGACCTCGTACGGTCGGCAGCACTGTCTGAGCGCGGCATTCGCTTGCTCGACGTCGGCACGAGCGGCGGTGTCTTCGGGCTCGAACGAGGCTTCTGTCTGATGATCGGTGGCGAGGCAGAGGCGGTTCAGCAACTCGACCCGATCTTTCGTTCGCTCGCCCCCGGTATCGATGCCGCTGAACGGACGGCCGGCCGCAGTGGAGAGCCCCACAACGGGGAGTACGGCTATCTCTACTGTGGACCGAGTGGCGCGGGGCACTTCGTCAAGATGGTCCATAACGGCATCGAATACGGCATGATGGCCTCGTACGCCGAGGGTCTGAACATCCTCCGGCATGCGGATGCGGGGCGCAGCGATAGCGAGGTCGACGCGGAGACCGCCCCACTGCGGCAGCCCGCTCATTACCAGTACCAGCTCGACATCCCCGCGATCACCGAGGTGTGGCGTCGCGGCAGCGTCGTCGCCTCGTGGCTGCTCGACCTGACCGCCGCCGCGCTTGCCGAGAACCCGCGGCTCGAAGGCTTCACCGGGCACGTCTCAGACTCGGGAGAGGGTCGGTGGACCGTTTTGACTGCGGTCGATGAGGGTGTTCCCGCACCGGTGCTTTCCGCGGCGCTCTACGCACGGTTCGACTCGCGCGGGCGGGGCCAGTTTGCGAGCAAAATCCTCTCGGCGATGCGCGAGCAGTTCGGCGGTCACCGGGAGAAAGCAGAGCCGACATGACGACTGCACGGCGGGCCGATGCGTTGATCCTGTTTGGCATTACCGGCGATCTCGCAAGGAAGAAACTGTTCCCTGCGCTCTACGACCTGACCGCCGCTGGGTCCCTCGACATGCCGGTGATCGGGGTGGCATCGCGCCCCTGGGATGACGAGGCTCTGCTCGATCGAGCGCGCGAATCGCTCGCAGCATCCGGCCGACCGACCGACGACGATGTGTACGCTCGGCTTGCAGGCAACCTCTCGTACGTGTCGGGGAACTATCGAGATCCGGAGACCTACCAGCGCGTCCGCGAAAAGGCCGCCAATGCCCAGTGTGCAGTCTCGTATCTCGCGATCCCGCCCGACTTGTTCAACGACGTCGTCGAGGGGCTCGCCTCCGTGGGGCTCAATCGCCGCGGACGCTTGGTGCTCGAAAAGCCCTTTGGCAGGGACAGCCAATCGGCCGCGGCCCTCAACGAGACGGTCCACCGGCACTTCCCTGAAAATCACGTCTATCGAATCGACCACTTCCTCGGCAAAGACGCGGTGCAGAACCTCATGATCTTTCGGTTTTCCAACACGCTACTCGAGCCAGTCTGGAACCGGCACTACGTCCGCGGCGTCCAGATCACCATGGCCGAGGATTTCGGCGTCGACGGGCGCGGCTCGTTCTACGATCGCGTGGGCACCTTGCGCGACGTAGTACAGAACCATTTACTCCAAGTGCTTGCGCTCTTGGCGATGGAACCGCCCGTTTCCGATGACCCTGACGCGCTTCGTGACGAGCGCGTCAAAGCGCTGCGCGCGATCAAGACGCTCACGCCCAGCGACGTCGTGCGCGGACAGTACGAGGGCTACCGCGACGAGCCCGGCGTCGCCGACGAGTCCGACACGGAAACGTTCACGGCGGTGCGACTCGAGCTCGACTCCTGGCGATGGGCGGGGGTGCCTTGGATCATTCGGGCCGGCAAGGGATTGGCCTCGACCGTGACCGAGGCCGTCGTCGAGTTCGCGCGGCCACCGCGCCCGCTGTTTGCCGATGTGGATTGTCGACCGGGTCCGAACCGCCTCACGTTTCGCACCAAACCCGGCGACGAGATTCTCTTTTCGATGCAAGCCAAGAGCCCGGGTCCGAAGATGGTCAGCCGACCGATCGAGTTTCATTTGGAACATGATCGATCGAAGGGCCGCGACCCCTACGACCGATTGCTTGGCGATGCGCTCCGTGGCGACCCGGGGTTCTTCGCGCGGCAAGACGGAGTCATGGAGGCGTGGCGGGTCGTCGACGAGGTGCTCGAACGCTCGCGGCCGTCCGTCTCTTATCCGAAGGGAAGCTGGGGTCCGACCGAGGCCGAGGCCTTGCTTGGTACGGGCTGGAACTGGCTGACCCGATGAGCGCAGGGTTCTGATGCGAATCGTGCGCGCCGAGCCAAGCCTCGCGGAAGCGGCGTCGCGCGCTCTCTACGATGGGCTTTCAGAGACTCTACGAGACAAACCCCGCGTCTCGTTTGCGGTCTCGGGCGGCCGAACGCCTGCGCCCGTCTTCGAACGCCTTGCCAAGACCGACCTCGACTGGGCGCGCATCGATGTCTACCAGGTCGACGAACGGATCGCGCCAACCGGAGACGCTGCACGCAACCTCACCGGGCTCACCTCCGCCCTACTCGACCGTGTTCCGGCACGGGCCTATCCGATGCCAGTCGAGGCGACCGATCTCGAAGCTGCCGCCGCCGATTACGCGGCGTCGCTCCCCGACCCTCTCGACATCGTGCACCTCGGTCTCGGCGACGACGGCCACACCGCGTCACTCGTTCCGGGCGACCCGGTGCTGGACGTCACCGACCGCCGCGTCGCAGTCACCCAGCCGTACCGTGGCCACCGCCGAATGACCCTCACCTTTCCTGCGCTCGAGAACGCCCAATCGATCCTCTGGATCGTCGGCGGAGCAGACAAGGCCGCGATGGTCGAACGCTTGATCGCCGCCGATCCCGCCATTCCAGCGGGCCGCGTCCCGCAAGGCCGGGCCACGCTCGTTACCGACGCTCGAGCGTGCGGATGAGGCGATCGTCAGGCGGCTGCCTCTCGGCCATAAGTCGCCTTGAGGTAGCGCACGATATCGGCCGATTCGGGCATCCAACGCTCCTCGCCGTCGGCTTCGCTGATGCGAAGCACCGGGACCGTCGTGCGACCGCGTGCCTCGCGCAGGTCCTCGAAGTGCTTTCGGTCGGCGCGGATGTCGCGGAGCTCCACATCGAGCCCCAGCTCGTCGATCACACGGCGTACCCGCACACAGAAGGGGCAGGTTTCGAGGTGATAGAGCGCGAGGCGGTCCGTCTTTGGTTCTTCGGCTGGTCCCAGACACTCGAGGACGCGTCGCGCGTAGTACTCAGGCCAAGGTGTTTCAGAGTCGGTGGCGCGATGCTCTTCATCGCTTGCGATGAGGCAAAACACGAGGCGGCTCCGGGTGATTGGGGCTGCGATGAAGGGCGCC